>ERZ773113.810-NODE-810-length-16333-cov-33.733628_pt1 | contig 16333 bp, 25 predicted proteins | sample MGYA00580565_ERZ773113 | MGnify/ENA primary metagenome ERZ773113 (study PRJEB29015, sample SAMEA2737827) | human gut metagenome | biome: human gut; feature: human-associated habitat; material: faeces | place: China | collected 2012 ...
GACTTATAACAACGCTAAAAAGGTGGTTTAACATGATTTTTAAAAAGCAAGCCGAAGAGGACTTTAACATCCAGGCAGCAGAATTTCCAGAGATGGAATCACTGATTAATAAATGTGCGAACATATATCGAGGCGTTCCATACTGGCTAGATGATAAGAATAACATCAAGACGATTAATTTTGCTAAATCTGTGTGTTCTGAGACTGCCAGACTTGCAACATTAGCGATCGGCATTCAGATAGATGGTTCTGCAAGGGCAACATGGTTACAGGAGCAGATTGACAAGGTATATTTCCAGATTCGGCACTGGGTGGAATATGGCTGTGCTTACGGAACGGTATTTATTAAGCCGAATGGCGAGAGCCTTGACGTATTTACTCCGGCAGATGTGATGATTGTGGATTACGATAATCAGGAAATCAAAGGGATTATATTCAAGGATTCTTATACTGTTGGACGGAAATACTATACACGGCTTGAATATCATAGATTTGTTGAGACAACAGTGGACGGAGTGACAACCTATCCGTACTACGTTTCCAACAGGGCCTATGTGTCGAAGTCTCCTCAGAGCATCGGCGATAAGATTGACCTCAAACAGACCAAATGGGCCGACCTCATGGCAGATACACCGCCGATTCTCAAAGCAAACGGTGAGAAACTGGACGGACCATTGTACGGAGTGCTGCGGACACCACAGGCTAACAACGTGGACATTAGTGCACCACTGGGACTTCCGATATTTGCGGAAGCAATTGAGGAATTAAAGGATTTGGACATTGCATACAGCCGTAATGCCGGAGAAATTTTTGATTCTCAGAAGATTGTTCTGGCAGATGATAGGCTGCTGATGCCAAGCGGTACACCTGTAGCAACCATGTCACCGCAGGGTATGGAGAACAGACGAAACGAGATGAGATTGCCACATTTTGTCAAGAACGTATTCGGACAGGATGAAAAAGAGTTCTATCAGGAAATCAATCCGGTTCTCAACACGGATACCCGTATAGCCGGCATAAATGCCCTTTTAAATCAGATAGGGTATAAGATTGGATTCTCCAACGGATATTTTGTTTTTAATGAAAAAACCGGTATGGTGACGGCTAAGCAGGTAGAATCAGACGACCGACGGACAATTCAGTTTATCAAGGACGTTCGGGATAAACTAGAGTGTTGCTTAAATGACACTATATACGCCTTAAATACATTTGCAGATTTGTATGGAATCGCACCTTCTGACTGGATTTACGACGAAAAGAAAAAGAAATATGTCCAGTATATAGTTAACTATGATTTTGGCGATTTTACATACAACAGAGAAGAAGACAGGATAGCGTGGTACAGTTATGTAAATTCTGGACATGTGACATTTTGGCGTTATTTGGTGAAATTTTATGGATATACCGAAGAGGAAGCAAAAAAAATTTCACAAGAAGCCAAAGAGGAAAACAAAACGAGAGGTTTTTTTGAAGAAGAGTAATGAGGTTAGAGCAATGGTCAAAGAAGCCCAGCCAGATGAACCAAAACTGTTTGGAGATGAGTAATTATGTTAAGCCCAGAATATTTACGCCGGATAACAGAGGGCAGTGAACAGATTGCAGAAGAATTGCATCAGTATATCACCTCTGAGATCGTGTCTCGAATGATGGCAAGAATCGGCAGAGGTGAGGACTACATTCTGACCAATGCCGATGCGTGGAGAATCAGAACGCTACAGGAATCTGGTGAGCTGTTAGAGGACATTCTGGCAGAATTATCCAGATACACCAAACGCGAACAGCAGGAACTTCTTGAAGCGTTTGAAGATGCCGGAATCACTGCTCTCGATTATGATGATAAGATATACAAGGCGGCAGGATTAAGCCCTGTACCGCTCGAACAGTCGCCAGCTATGATAAGACTCATGGAGCGAAATATGCTTGCGACTATGGGAGAGTGGAAGAACTTCACAAGGACAACCGCAAGTGCCGCTCAGAGGCTTTATATTGAGCAATGCGACCTTGCATATAACCATGTGATGACTGGGGCAGTTGGATATACGCAAGCCATCAAAGAGGCAGTTAATAATGTCGTATCAGATGGTATTACTGTCACATATCCATCTGGCAGAAAAGACACGATCGAAACAGCAGTCGCACGTTCTGTCAGAACTGGCGTGGCACAGGCTACGGGAGATATATCCCTAAAACGCATGGAAGAAATGGACTGGGATTTGATCCTGGTCAGTGCTCACATGGGAGCCAGAACGGGTGACGGTGGTGAGAATCCCGGAAATCACGCATGGTGGCAAGGAAAGATATACTCTCGTTCTGGCAAGAGCAAGAAATTTCCGCCGTTCTCATTGACCGGATACGGAACAGCAAGCGGACTGTCAGGAGTTAACTGTCGGCATAGCTTTGGGGCAAGTGACGGGGAATTTAATCCTTATGCAGAACTATCAGCACAGGACAAAGCCGACAAAGGAAAACAGTATGAAAAGGAACAGAGACAACGTACTTATGAGCGAAGAATCCGAAAGACAAAGAGGGAAGTCCTTGGACTGCAAGCAGGAGTTGACAATGCACCGAATGAAAAGGCAAAATTCGCATTACAGCAAGACCTTGACCGGAAGTCTTATCTTTTGCAGAAACAAAATGCTGCATACAAAAAGTACTGCAAGCAGAACGACCTGAGGGAACTGAAAGACCGGCTCATGATAGCTAAGTGGAACCGCCAGAATGCTGCAAAAGCCAGAGGAGCGGCAAAACGATATAAGACAGCAAAGGGGATTGACTGATGGACAGATGGGAATATTATAATCCAAATCCTGTTAAGGATAAGAGAACAGGAGATTGCGTTGTCCGAGCAATATGCAAGGCAACCGGGTTCGACTGGGAAACGGTATTCGTCGGATTAATGATACAGGCGTGTGCTCTGTCAGATATGCCATCAGCTAATTACGTTTGGGGAGCGTACCTCTACAAACATGGGTACAGACGTAAGCTAATTGAACAGTCGGAACGATATATCTATACAGTCAACGACTTTTGCGCAGATCACCCGACTGGCACATACATTCTCTGCATAGATGGTCATGTGGTGACAGTACAAGATGGTAAATATTTTGATACATGGGATAGTGGAAATGAGATTCCGGTATATTACTGGGAAAAGGAGTAGCTAAATGAGCATATCAGAATTTGTACAGATTTTCCTCTCTATCTGTGGAGGGGTGTCTATTGTCGGAGGGGCGGCAGCCGTAATCTTTAAATGGATTACTCCGGCATTCCGGCTTAACAAACGAGTTGAGACACTGGAAGAGCACGACAAGCGTGACTTTGAGAGTCTTCAGAGAATCGCAGAACGAGATTCATTAATCCTGGAAGTGTTGTCAACCATGCTGGATAGTCAGATTAGTGGGAATAATGTAGAAGAATTAAAAAAAACAAAACAGAAGCTTACAAATTATCTTGCACAGAATCAGCGTTAATTGCATTAATAAGGGGTATGCTCATGAAATTATATGTGTTCACAAAGAAAGATATAGACAGGTTCTTGATAGAGTGTAATTTCACACCGGACGAAGAAAGACTGTTCCGGCTGAGATGCCAGGAGCGCACTCTTGAATACTGCGCTGAACAGATGAACGTGAGTATATCTACAGCAAAGCGGTTAAGCCGGAGGGTGAATAATAAAATAATTAAAGTATGCTAAAAAGTAAGGAGAGGATTTTCTACCCTCTCCCATTTTTTTAACAAAAATCTTCTTTTACAATCCTTTCAAGTAGTTTTATCACATATTCTGGAGGATTACGTTTACCACCCTCCCAGTTTTCAATTGTCCTTTTGGGAATTTTGTACTTATCAGAAAAAGCTTGTTGGCTTAATCCGGAAATAAAACGGATTTCTTTGATGTTCATACTTTATTCCTCCACTTCTTTTAAAAAATATCTGTGGCCTTTTCCACCATGGTCAAGTGCATAAAAACAAGGCTTCTCATTACCTTGAAGAACTTTATTTATTTCATAGCCTTCACCCCATGGAGAGGTCACCATGGTTTTCCCCATTCGATTCTCGTAGAGTTCCCAGCCTTCCGGGACTTCTACTTCCATTTCATCCCAGCAAGTAGCTGTGGTCCCTGGTACTCCGTATGTGTAAACGTTTCTTTTTTCTGCTGATAAACAACCATAATTACAATATATTTTTAATATTTGCATTTACCGAATTCCTCCATTAATTTATTCCAAAATTCCGGATCTATATCATCGTGCGACATCAATGCAAACGTATTGGAATTATATCCAAGCAATCTGCAATTACGCATAATATCATGCGTTGTAACTTTATCTGCAGCCAGAAGCGCAAGTAAAGGATTTTCTTCTTCTTTTTGCCTTTCTCCTCTTGCATATTCCTCTGCTCTTACAAGCACCTGATGAGCTTTTGATTCTGCTTTCCGTGGTTCATGCCCATTAATTTGATCTCTAATATCTTCAAAAAGCCCATACCAATCACCGTCTTCCGGAACATCTTCCGTGATACAGCAATGATCATCAATTAATACGGCATATTTTTTTGCCCCGTCAATGTTATATTTGATGACATTATTTCGTAATTCACCGCCAGGACTTACAGGAAGGTAAGTATATTCAATTCCTTTTTTCTGCAATGCTTTTTCGAATTGTCCATCAAGTTCGACAAATTGATGAATTACTTTTGCGCCATAATGCGTTAACTCTGTAGCCATTTTTCTTTCCTCCTTATTTTTTATGCTGCGACATACTCTCCACTAAGGTTATCTACATATCCAAGTTTGATTTCTTTCTTGCAGTTCCAAGCGTTTGTATAAATCCTTGTTTCGATATATGTACGGTTCTTTCCGTATTTAATCCAATCGTTTGCGAATACTTTGTAATTCCATCCAGAATTTTTTCCAATTTCTTCAGCTTCCATCATGGCTTTTTCAATGTGCCATGCAGCTTTCAATGCAACGCTCATTGTCACGTTAGCTGTTCTCTTAATATTCCATGCGTTTCTCATGACGTTTCTTTTATCGTACTTCATAATGCTTACCTCCTGAATGTTTTCATTTCCTCTTTCTGATATTATAATACCACTCAACGGGTGGCATGTCAATACTTTTTTGATACTTTTTTGAACTTCTTAGTTTAATACTTCTGTGCAAAAATATAATCAGAAAGGCGGTGTATAAGATGGCATTATATAACAATCCTTATCAATATAGTTTTGGCGTTCCTGGACAGATGAACCAGTTCCAGCAACAGCCTGTCCAGATGCCAGCTCAACCAGTACAGCAACCCCAGCAGAATAACAATGGCATCCTGTGGGTATCCGGTGAAGTCGGCGCAAAATCCTATCTGGTAGCACCCGGGACAAGTGTTTTACTAATGGATTCAGAATCAGAAAAATTCTTTATAAAATCCACAGATGTATCCGGCATGCCACAGCCACTGCGGACATTTGAATACCACGAGGTAGGCTCTCAGATGCCGCCTAAACAGTCTGTTCAGAACATGGACAGTAAGTACGTCACCAGACAGGAATATGACGATTTAAAGGGCAAATACGAAGCTATCATAAACCGATTAAATTCTTTTTCTGAACCTGTTAGGGCTAATACCGCACAGGAATCAGCAGTCAAGGGAGGAAATGCAGATGAGTAATCCATTATTTAACGCACTTGGCGGTGGGATGCCGCAGGGAAACGGACCAATGCAGATGATACAGCAGTTTATGCAGTTTAAGGAGAATTTTAAGGGAGATCCGAAAGCAGAAGTGCAGAAAATGCTACAGTCTGGGCAGATTTCCCAACAGCAGCTTAATCAGGTTCAGCAGATGGCAGGGCAATTCCAACACATGCTGAAAGGAATGAAATAGTACATTACAATCTGGCCAGATTGATGTAAATATACAAAAAGGAGATTATAACTATGGATGGAAATTTAACAGCATCAGACGTTGCTCTTTTGACCGGGAACAACAGAAATGATGGAATGTTTGGTGGAGATGGTAGCTGGTGGATTATTGTTTTATTCATTTTTGCTTTCTTCGGATGGGGAAACAACGGCTGGGGCAATAATGGCAACGGCGGCGGATATGCAGCCACAGCAGCTACTCAGGCGGATATTCAGAGAGGATTCGACAATTCCGCTGTGATCAGCAAACTTGACGGAATCAACAGTGGCCTCTGTGATGGCTTCTACGCCATGAATAATGGTATGCTTACCGGATTCAATGGAATCAACACCAACATCATGCAGACTGGTTTCGGTATCCAGCAGGCTATTAATGCTGACACTGTAGCTAATATGCAGAATACCAATGCGCTCCAGGCACAGCTTGCAAACTGCTGCTGTGAAACAAGGGAAGCAATCCAGGGTGTAAACTACAATATGGCACAGAACACCTGTGCATTACAGAACACCATGAACAGTAACACAAGAGACATTATCGACAGCCAGAACGCCGGAACAAGGGCAATCCTTGATTACCTGTGCAACGAGAAGATATCCAATCTCCAGGCTGAAAATAACGACCTCAGACGTGCCGCTTCTCAGGATCGCCAGAGCGCACTTCTCACAACTGCAATGGCTTCACAGACACAGCAGCTCATTAATGCAATCAATCCAGCACCGATTCCGGCATATCAGGTTCCTAACCCGAACACATATTACGGATGTGGATGCGGATGCAACACCGGATGCAATTGCTGATAACTTCATATCGAGAGTATCTTTCGATTGATTTCGGATGTCGGCTTATGCCGTTATTACACAGAGGGGCAGGCTGAGACCTGTCCTTTTGTGATATGAAAGGAGTATTTTTATGGCAGAATTTACAAATGTGGCTGCTCAGACTGTAGCAGCAAATGGAAACGTAGTATTTTCAAACACAGCAGTTAAAGGTTCTAACTGTATTCAGCACAGAGAGGGAAGCGGAATCATCACCCTGAGAGGACTGACTAACCAGTGCAAAGCGAGATTTTTCGTGGATTTTTCTGGTAATATCGCAATTCCAACAGGCGGTACAGTTGGAGCTATTTCTCTAGCTATTGCAATCTCTGGCGAGCCGGTTCTTTCTTCTCAGATGATCTCCACACCGGCAGCAGTAGACCAGTACAACAATGTGTCCGCTGGCATCTATATTGATGTACCACGCGGATGTTGCGTTAATATTGCAGTAGAGAATACCAGTGATCAGGCTATTTCTGTTGCGAACGCAAACATTGTTGTGACCAGAGAAGCGTAGGAGGTGCAGTTATGAGAGATATTAAAGACTTATGCGCAAGAATTGAGGACGAACTGTCCAAAATTGCTGACAGTGGGCTGACCACTGGAAATCTGGAAATGACATACAAACTGATTGATATGTACAAAGATATAAAGAACACGCAGTACTGGGACAAAAAGGTGGAGTATTACAACACTGTCCTTGATGAGATGCGTGGCGGCGGATACAATGACGATTACAGCGAACGCGGAAGAAAACGCGACAGCATGGGGAGATACAGCTCAAATGATGGCAGAATGATGCCGGATTACGACAGAGGTAGCTCTTATGCCAGACGGGGCGAACATTACGTCAGAGGGCATTACAGCCGTTCTGACGGACGAGATGCTTATGACGACTATATGACGCAGAAACAGAGCTATCGTTCCGGCAAATCTGAGGACTGCAAGAGGAAGATGCTTGCCGCATTGGAAGAACACCTTGACGAGCTTACTACAGAAATGAGCGATATGTCCAAGGATGCAGAGTGCAGGGAAGAACGTGATCTTGTTAAAAGATACGTGGAAAAGCTCCGGGATATGCTCTAATTAGTTAAAACATGTACCACAACTTTTGGGATACTTTGTGGTAAAATATATTCATAGGGAAGATTCGTAAGTGGTTGCCGCCACTTGACATAGACATTTTTTTCATTGATTCCTCCTTTCACGGGTGCGTGTCCTTAACAGAAACAGATTCGGGCGGAATCTGGAGGTTGAAAAGCGGATGCAATTTCCGGCACGTATCATTGCTGTCTATATGACTTGCTCACTTACATAGACAGTACGCACCTCCTTGTAAAAGGTAAATGGGCAGACGGATGCCCGAAACAACTCGTGGCAGGCATGACACGTTAAACACCTTGCTAACCCGGGAATCCGGGTTATGTGGAATGTAGCTCAGTGGGAAGAGCGGAGATGATGAATTCTTGACGTCAGAGGTTCAAGTCCTCTCATTCCATTACCCTGCCAGTGGTCTAACTGGCTTAATCCACTTACCTGCGGCGGCAGGTCAATAAACACGACCAGGAGGATGTATATGCAGAAACTTATTGACACATTAAAATCATTTGGAATTGAGATCCCGGAGGATAAACAGGCAGATGTGAAAAAGGCACTCTCTGAGCATTATAAGAATGCAAAGGAAGTAGCGAAAACCCTGTCAAAAGTCGAGGGAGAACGCGACAGCTGGAAGGAACGTGCTGAGACAGCAGAAGAAACCTTAAAAGGTTTTGACGGTATCGACCCGGCAAATGTTAAGACCGAGTTAGAGGCCTGGAAACAGAAAGCGGCAGATGCAGAGAAAGAATTCAATGCGAAAATCTATGACCGTGATTTCTCAGATGCTCTGAAAGCAGCACTCGATGATGTTAAATTTTCCAGTGAGGCTGCAAAGAAGTCTGTTATGGCAGACATTAAAGAAGCCGGATTAAAACTGAAAGACGGTAAAATCCTTGGATTAAATGATCTGATTGAGCAGATGAAACAGTCTGACGCATCCGCTTTTGTAGATGAATCTCAGCAGCAGGCTCAGCAGAATCAGGCAAGATTTACCACTCATGTTGGACAGCAGCAGACACCGGGAAACATGACAAAGAAAGATATCGAAGCAATCAAAGACCCGTCTGAGAGACAGGCTGCAATTGCTCAGAATATCCAGCTATTCCAGTGATTTTTTTCACCGACTATACGCCAGAGTATAGCCGCTAACCCAATACCTTAACAAATTATGGGTAGAAAGGATTTTTTATATGGCAGCAAAAGCTAATCTTATTATGACTAATGATATTCAGGTAAAGGCACGTGAGATTGACTTTGTTACCAGATTCGAAAGAAACTGGGAACACTTACGTGAAATCCTTGGTATCATGCGTCCAATCAAAAAGACGCCCGGAGCGGTTCTTAAATCAAAATATGCAGAGGGTACTTTACAGAGCGGAAAAGTTGGTGAGGGCGAGGAAATCCCTTACAGCAAATTCGTTGTAAAAGAAAAGCCTTATGCAGAAATGACTATTGAGAAATACGCAAAGGCTGTATCTATCGAAGCAATCAAAGATCACGGTTATGAGAACGCTGTTCAGATGACTGATGATGAATTCCTCTTCCAGCTTCAGACCAATGTTACTGAAAGATTTTACAACTATCTGAAAACAGGTACTCTCTCATTCACGGAAACCACTTTCCAGATGGCTCTGGCAATGGCTAAGGGCCGTGTAGAAAACAAATTCAAGCAGATGCACAGAAATGTGACTGGTGTTGTTGGATTTGTAAATATTCTGGACGTGTACGAGTATATCGGAGCAGCTGAGATTTCTATTCAGAACCAGTTCGGCTTCCAGTATGTGAAAGACTTCCTGGGATTCAAGACAATCTTCCTGTTATCTGACAGTGAAATTCCGAGAGGAACAGTAATCGCTACACCTGTAGAAAACATCGTTCTCTACTACGTGGATCCGAATGAATCTGATTTTGCAAGAGCGGGTCTTGTATATACTGTATCCGGTGAAACAAATCTGATCGGATTCCATACACAGGGCAATTACCACACAGCAGTGTCTGAATCATTCGCAATCATGGGACTTACCCTCTTTGCAGAATATATTGACGCTGTTGCTGTCGGAACTATCAACACAACTCAGACACTTGGAACTCTCACTGTAAACTCCGCAGCAGGAAGTAAAAGCGGAGATACAAAAGTGACTGTCACTCCGACAAAAGCAAGCGCAGGAAATGTGTACAAGTACAAAGTCGCATCTTCTGAGACTACCGTAGACTATGGACAGAACGTGAAGAACTGGAGCGCATGGGATGGAGAATCCGACATTACAGCAACAACAGGACAGGTAATCACAGTGGTTGAGTGCGACAGTACCTATAAAGCACTGAGCGCCGGACATGCGACTGTAACAGCAAAATGATGATCGTGGGAGGTAACTGGCATGGCTTACGCAGATTATAAATTCTATACAGAATCATTCGGCAATGTCGTGCCAGAAACCGACTTTCCACGACTGGCAGAAAGAGCCAGTGATTTCGTGGACACAATGACATTTGACAGACTGGTGGATGGACTGCCGACAAATGAACGCTCACAGAAACGCATCAAAAAGGCGGTCTGTTCATTGGCTGAATTAATGTATCAGATTGAGCTTGCTGAAAAAAATGCTACCAATGCCGCTGTGAGTGGTACGTCAACCGCAATCGGGTCCGGTGGTAGCGCGACAGGCATTGTAACATCTGTATCATCTGGCAGTGAATCAATTTCTTATGCAACGCCTCAGCAGATTGGAGCGAGTGCAAAGGAATGGAGTGCGGTGTATGCCGCTGCCGGGGATGTACAGAAAACGAACGACTTACTTCTTAAGACGGCTTTACCGCTTCTGATGGGAGTAAGGACGGATGATGGAATACCAGTATTGTATGCAGGAGTGTGATAGAAATGATGGAATTAAAACAGACCGTTGAAATGATGAATAGTGCAGATTACAAGGAACGCTTTAAGGCAGAGTATATGCAGGTGGTTATTCGATATAAGAAACTTGCGAACATGCTTGAAAAATGGGATAAAGGAGAACTCCCATTTACTCCTACTTGTCCGAGAAGCACTTACAATATGCAGGTAAGAGCAATGACGGATTATATTGCTGTTCTGGAAGCAAGGGCAGTTATGGAAAAAGTTGATTTGGAGGTATGATTATGGACATTTCAACGCTTGGCTCATGTATAGCAATCGTTATGATCTGCTACATCGTGGGAATGGGCTGTAAGGCATCAAAAAGAATCTCTGATGAATGGATTCCAGTGATCATGGCGGTTATTGGTGGGATTCTTGGAGCAGTCGGAATGGGAATCATCCCGGACTTCCCGGCAACGGATTATATCACGGCGGTTGCAGTTGGTATGTTTAATGGATTGTCGGCTACCGGTGTGAATCAGGTTATTAAGCAGACAGTGCAGAAAGAATAATTAAGGAGAGGGTATCATGTATAGCAAAACTGTGACGATTTTTGATTATTACGAATCAGCCACGACTGGAGATGCGTACTGGTATCCTCATGTACTATCTGGTGTTGACCTCATCACAGACAAGGGAGCAATCCTCAAAAAGTATGGGCCAGATGCAACAGACAACGCACAGTTACACATCCGTTATACTGCCCAGAACGGCGATATAACCATTGCTGACAGGAATGGTAAGATTCTCCCATGGGTGCCACCTAAAGAGTGGAAAAGGCAGATTAACAACGCTCTGGAGGATACGATTACATTCTCAGATGAATCGTTCTTCTGGGAGGGTGAGTGGACTGGCGGAATAGTAACTGAAAGTGATTATCGAAATGGATTCTACCAGTACATGAATCAAAATAAAGACAATGTATTCAAAATCACAAGCGTGGGTGGACCGTACAGCCTGATTCCACACTTTGAAATTCTTGGTAAATAGCATGAGCAGAACAAAGCATTTTAAAGGTTTTACTATCGTTGATGGAGACATGAAAGTTAATCTGAATATGAGTCGTTTTTCAAGGCAGTATCAAGAAGCTCAGTATCTCCTTGATGGAATGGTAATGGACAGTATGGTTCCGTTTATGCCGATGATTACCGGAGATTTCATCAACCGGACAAGAATTGAAAGCACATCATTGCGAGGAACTGGATTTGTGTGCGCTGCAGCTGCTCCTTATGGACGTTTTCTGTATGAGGGAAAAGGAATGGTTGACGAAGCAACTGGAAGTCCCTACGCAAGACGTGGAGCAAAGAAAGTCCTTGTCAACCAGTTTTCTGGTCGGACAGCTGCAAAGGAAAATCTTGAATACACCAAACAAGCACACCCACGGGCACAAGCCCATTGGTTTGATGCCGCAAAACGACAATACGGCAGTACGTGGATTCGCAAAGTAAAAGCACAGGCAGGAGGTGGCAGACATGGCAGATAAGCCTATCGGTAAGGATGCAACCGGATATGAGATTCTGACAGATGCCATGAAAGCGCTTCTGAACCAGTATCCGGGACTACACGACAATGAAATAATCAAATTCGAGGAACTTGGCAAAGAATCGGGAATTGCGTTCTCAGCAGACAACGGGGCGCTGATCTATTCAGAAAAAGAAGATGTTTGCGGAACGATGCACCAAGTATGTCAGTACCCATTTTACGTGGTGTACCGCACAGCATCCGACAAGGAAAGGCAGAAGTTATCTGTTCAGAAGTTCCTGGATAATCTCGGCAAATGGATATGCCGAGAACCAGTTATCATAAATGGCTCTGAGACACGTTTAAATGCGTTTCCTGAGCTTTCACAGGGACGAGTGATAAAACGCATTACCCGTGACAACTCCTATGGTTTAGAGCCACAGGAGAGCGGTGTGCAGGACTGGCTATTGCCATTATCGGTACGCTACGAAAACACTTATGAAGTAATATAACAAGCAACAACCGGCTATCAATTGGAGATAGTCGCTAACCTACACAGCCTTTTAAAAATGATAGGCAGAAAGGACATTTCTATGGCAGTTACAGGCAAGATTGACCGTAAATATATGGCTCATTATATCGATGCAGGTTCCCTCTGTGGGGGACTGACACCGAAATATGAGCGTCTTGGAAAGGACCTGGAAGAGTATAACGTTGAACTCAATCCAGATACCGAAACATCTAAAAACATTCTCGGAGAATCCACATTCAAGCATAACGGTTATGAAGTTTCTTCTGATGCTGATCCGTTCTATGCAGACACTACTTCCGATCTGTTCACAGCATTACAGAAGATTGTAGATGGACGTCTCAAAGACGACAACCTCAAAACAAAAGCAGTCGAGGTTCATCTCTGGACAGAAGCCACAGCAGGCAAGTATGAAGCATACCAGCAGGATTGCTATGTTGTGCCGACCTCCTACGGCGGCGATACGTCCGGCTATCAGATTCCGTTCACAGTTAATTACGTTGGAGAGCGCGTTAAAGGTAAATTTGACATTACTTCCGGCTCATTCACAGCTGACAGCGAATAATTTTTAGGAGGGCGTAGAAAATGGCAAAAATAATTAACACCAAAATTGATGATGGAATTCTCATTTTTACGTTTACCAACAATGAAGATGAAGTTTTTTCTTCTTTCAAGCTTAACCCGACTGATATCAATGTAGCAGCACGTGCAGAAGAACTGACAGAATATTTTGAGCAGCTCAAAGATTCCATTCAGAAAGTCACTTCCGGTAAAGAAATGGCTGAACTGAATAAACAGATCGAGGATAAAATCAACTATCTGCTTGGCTACGAAGCATCAAAAGACCTGTTTAAGGAGCCAATTACAGCAACTACTGTGTTTGGCAATGGTCAGGTATTCGCCTATATCGTTCTGGATAAGATCGCAGAAGCAATCGCGCCGGAAATTGAAAAGAGAAAAAAGAAAATGCAGGCAGCAGTCAATAAGTATACGGAGAAGTATGCAAAATGACCGCCTATGAGCTTCCCACCTCACTCAACATCAGTGGGGTGGATTTTTCTATTAGAACGGATTTCCGAGCAATAATCGACATTCTGATTGCCATGAATGACCCGGAGCTGAATGAACAGGCGAAAGCAGTTATTATGCTACAGATTCTGTTCGAGGACTGGCAAAGTATACCGGCTGAGTGCTTGGACGAGGCCTGTCAGAAAGCATCGGAGTTCATTGACTGCGGACAGTTGGACGATAATCCGAACCACCCAAAGCCCCGTTTGATGGACTGGGAACAGGATGGAGACATGATTGTGCCGGCTGTAAACAAGGTTGCCGGTAAAGAAATCAGAGCAGTGCCTTATATGCACTGGTGGACGTTCTTCGGATATTTCATGGAGTCTGGAGAGTGCCTGTTCAACACGGTTGTTGGAATCCGGTCAAAAAAGGCAAAGGGCGAAAAGCTCGATAAATGGGAAAAGAAATTCTATCAGGAAAATAAGAACATTATTGATATAAAAACACGTCTCAGCGACGAGGAGCAAGCTTATAAAGATAAGCTGAATGAGATGTTGAACCTCAAATAGTTAGGAGGTGAATGTATGGCTGCTGATGGCTCAGTCATTATTGATACCAGAATGGACACGTCAGGCGTCCAAAATGGGGTATCAGCTATAAAACAGTCATTTAACGGCCTTGGGAGTGCTGTAAAAAAAATTGGTCTACTGATTGGTGGGGCGTTTGCTGTCGGCAAATTGGTGCAGTTTGGGAAAGAGTGCGTGGAACTCGGTTCCGACCTCGCAGAAGTTCAGAACGTGGTTGATGTTACATTCACAACCATGTCTGACAAGGTAAACGAATTCGCAAAGAATGCTATGACCTCAGCCGGACTATCAGAGACAATGGCAAAAAGGTATGTCGGAACGTTCGGAGCAATGTCTAAGTCGTTCGGATTCTCAGAAGCACAGGCTTATGATATGTCAACAGCTCTGACACAGCTGACTGGTGATGTAGCATCATTCTATAACATCAGTCAGGACTTGGCTTATATTAAGCTAAAATCCGTATTTACTGGTGAAACGGAAACACTCAAGGATCTTGGCGTGGTAATGAGCCAGTCGGCACTTGACCAATATGCACTTGCAAATGGCTACGGTAAGACCACATCCGCCATGAACGAGCAGGAGAAAGTAGCTCTCCGTCTGGCTTTTGTGCAGAAACAATTATCGGCTGCATCTGGTGATTTCATCCGAACATCTGACTCATGGGCGAACCAAGTGCGAGTGCTGCAGCTACAGTTGCAGTCCCTCAAGGCAACAGTCGGACAGGGATTGATTAATATTTTCACGCCTGTTCTGAAAGTTATTAATATCTTGCTCGGCAAGTTAGCAACTCTGGCGAATGCATTTAAAAGTTTTACAGAGCTTATTACTGGCAAGAAATCATCAGGTCAGACAAGCGGAGGTGGCGCCGGACTTGGCGGATCGGATGCAATCGCAGATACAGCGGATGCTTATGGAAATGCGGCAGACAATGCTAGCAAGTTAGCAGATTCTACAGAAGATGTAGCTGATGCCACAAAAGATGCGGCAAAAGCGGCGAAAGGATATCTTAGTCCACTTGATGAGATTAATCGGTATTCTACACAGGATGCATCATCAACAGCAAGTAAAACTCCGTCGACATCCGGTAGTGGCGGTGGCGGAACATCTCTTCCGAGCGCAGTCAGCAACGTAGATTACGGAAAGGTAGCTGAGGGCGAAACCGCTCTGGATAAGATGAGCAAATCAGCCGAAAAACTTGCAAAGCTCCTTAAAAAGCTCTGGAAACCATTCCAGGACGCTTGGAAAAAAGAGGGTAAAAACACCATTAATGCGGCAAACATTGCTTTGTCGGGAATTGCAAAGCTCGCTAAGAGTGTAGGCAAAAGCCTTGTAGAGGTCTGGACAAATGGCACAGGCACAACGATGCTTACAACCATGCTGAGGATTGCTCAGAACGTTCTTAAAACTATCGGGAATATTGCGTCCGGTTTTGCGGATGCGTGGAATAAGAACAATGTCGGAACACAGATTATACAGAATATTGCAGATGCTCTTGTAGTAGTTATGCAGTTTGTTGAAAAGATTGCAGAGGATACAGCGACATGGGCGGCAAATCTGGACTTCTATCCGTTGTTGGAATCTATCAGTAACCTGACCAGTACCTTTGCACCGATCATTGAAGCGATCGGAAATGTGCTGGATTGGATCTATAAAAACATTGTTCTCCCGATGCTAAAGTGGGTTATTGAAGTAGGACTTCCGACAGTGATTAATCTGGTGTCAAAAGTAGCGACATTTCTCGCGGAACACCAGCCGATCGTTGAGGCATTTGGCGCGGCTCTGATCGGAGCGTTTGCGGCTGCAAAAATTGCAGGATTGGCGTCGAGAGTTATTAAGAGCGTGTCTGGAATAGCTATGGCCGCAAAGGGACTTATCTCGTTAATGACTGGTACAGGCGGCATCATGGGCGGGATCAAGGCTATAGCAACAGCAATTGGACCAGGTGGAATATTTGTCCTTGCGGTCGGTGCAGCTATAGCAATCGGAGTGCTGCTGTACAAGAATTGGGACAATATCAAGGAAGCTG
>ERZ773113.817-NODE-817-length-16285-cov-4.500863_pt1 | contig 16285 bp, 13 predicted proteins | sample MGYA00580565_ERZ773113 | MGnify/ENA primary metagenome ERZ773113 (study PRJEB29015, sample SAMEA2737827) | human gut metagenome | biome: human gut; feature: human-associated habitat; material: faeces | place: China | collected 2012 ...
TTTGACCGCTGTGTGATCAGCGAGAGTTTATCAAACAGCTTCAGCGAGGTTCGCAATGTCATTGAAGTGTGGGGAGAGACAACAAAAAGCAATTACTATTCTGATAGCAGCAGCTATGAAAATGGCATATATACCGTGCGCGTAACAGGAGCCAGCATAACCAGCAGCAAGAAGTTCAGCTTTTTGGCACCGGAGACCAATCCTGATGGGTGCCAGGTGCAAATTATAAACACAGAGACAGACCCGAACACCGGGGCAAAGTCTGAAAAAACATATGGGCCATATCCGTTATACCGATCCGCATTGAGTGATACAGGCGAGGACATGCGTATAGCTGCCGGAACGATGGAAAAAGGCAAATACTATGTTGTACAGTATAAGCAAGAGTATGGCGAGGGCGAAAAGAAATTCAAGTTTATTTTTATTGGCCAAACGCAGGTACATGCCATGGCGCGGCTTGTAAAGGAACTGCCAAATGCGGAGCAGGCAGCTAAGGACAAGGCTGCATTTGCTTGTGACAATATTGGTTATGTGGTAAACCCTGAAAGCCCGTTTACAATCGATAAGATCGGAGAACGAATCAAGGTTTGCAACAGTGGCGACTATGAGAAAATCTACACAGATGAACTTGCCTTGCAGCGTGCGGAATATGAGCTGTATCTTGGAGCGCGGCTGACAGACAGCATCAGTGTGGAATGCCTGCTGATACCATGGCTGGATGTGAACCAGAAGGTAAGCTATACAGCACATTTGGCAAGCGAAAAAAAGCCGCAGCAATATATGATAAGCTCGATCAATTACGAACTTGGTAGCGGCACAATGACTGTGAAGATGGCGAGGTTTTACCCGTACTACCCAAACACAGTCGTTTTGGTGCCCACAGAAACTGTTACGGGGTGATGATACATGGACTATAAACAGATGCTGGAAGACCTTGATACGGTATTCCCAAACGCGGTTGACAATATCGACAAGATGCAGGACTTGACGATTACGACCAAAAAGAAGGCAGATAAATACTACGAATACATCAACGCAAATAATATTACAGACGCAAATGACTATCTTGGGAAAACCGAGAACAGTGATTTGCGTCTTTCTGTTTATGACGCAGATAAGTTTAACAAGCTGCGTGACATGATTTTGGCCACACAAATCTTTTTTAAGTATCAGGTAGGTGTGTACCTTGGTCAGATGATTGATGATAAGGAAACGATTGACGGCGGCGCTTATTGATAGGAGGATTTTATGGGAATCAGATTGAAAAGACAGGGCGGCATGAACGCCTGTGAAGATACGCCAAAAGTGCCGGAAACGCTGAAATATGGAGAGCCAGCCGTTGATAGTGCGGGTACATTATATATCGGCGATGGCAGTGGTGTTGTGCGCAAGGTTGGCCCGCAGTTATACACGGGAACATTTACCATGGGCGGATGGGTAAGCATGAGCGGCTATTTTACACAGACACAAAATGTGACGCCAGTAGGCGGCGGTGCGCCGATTAAAGCAACAGCCATGCTTGGCATCCCGCAGTCCACACAGACAAATGACCGGGCAAAAAACGAAGCAAAGCAGGAAGCCCTTGGATTTTTTGCAGCAGGCAAGTGTACGCCTGGAGAAGGGGCAGTGACAATTAAGTGCTGGGAAAAACCGACATGTGATGTAGATGTATTTTGGGAGGCTAGATAAGTATGGCTGACAGTTTGATGGGGCCTGCAACTGGCCTCGTAAATAGCAAGTTAGCGCTGGCCGATGCCGGTGCAGAAAATGTGCTGAGCGGGAAAAAGTTTTATGCAGGGGATAAGGTTATTAAAACAGGGTCAATGCCGAACCGCGGTGCATGGAAAGCTACGATAAATCCAGGACAAACCATTCAGGTTCCGCCCGGATATCATAACGGAAGTGGCCTCGTTGCTGCAAATAGTGTTTCTGTATTTGTCAAGCAAAAAACAATTACGATTGGAAATCGATCAGAATGCACACTTGACACAAGTCATGGCGGAGCCAGGTGGAGGTACACATTAACAGACGGCACATTACTTGGATTTAAGGATTTAGGTCAATCGTCACCAGACGGCGCTTCTGATTGTGGACGTCTTATCATTAGCGGGAATACGATTGAGTATGCTTGCTCCGGTAATGGTGTCACATGGCGTACATTGACGCTGCTTTATTACTAAAAATCAAATATAGGAGGTGGAACTATTGGCACTTTCTTTTGAAGAATCGAAGAAGAAATTCATGGCACAGACGGCAGTGCAGAGCGCCGAGCCTATGATCATGTCGATGGCGGCAGATGATGATGAGGCTTTCGCTGTGATGGCGGATTCTGCCTCTGAAGATTTTGCCATCAGCGGGAAATATTCCTGGTATTCGAGCTACAGGGACGACAAGTATTCCAGCATTGACGAGCTGAAAAATATCAAACTGGATGAAAGCCAGATCAATATTACGCAGGAGAAGAACAGTCAGTTCATCCCGTTCCAGATGCCGCGCTATTACGATGGCGTTGACCTGCTGGACATGATGCTGCAGGTGCATTTTGTGAATAAGGACGGGGATGAGAACTACGCGACCCCTGTCAATGTGACCTATAACAGCGATACAATTCGGTTTGGCTGGTTGATCGACGAGAATGTCACAACGGTGGACGGCGAAGTTGATTTTGAGATCACGGCCACAGGCTCCAACGAAAAAGGACAGAGTTATGTGTGGAAAAGTCGTCCGAACGGAAAGCTGAATATTTTGAAGGCGCTGACCGGCAACGGTATGATCGAGCCAAGCAGCGATTGGTATCAGAGCTTTGTGTCGTTGATGGATGAAAAGGTCGCCAATGCTACGGCCCAGGCCAGTGCAGCGGCGCAGAGTGCCCAGCAGGCACAGCAGGCCGTAGCCGATGTTGACAACAAGATCTCTGCTGCTGCGTCCGGAATCAAGAGCGAGATCCAGAGTGATCTGGACACAAACTATGCTAAGAAAACAGATCTGAATGCGCTGTCCGATAAGGTCAACAGTATGGACGGACTGGCAAATTTTGGTGTTGACTATGACAGTGATGCCAACAGCCTGACTTTTAAAAATGGTGAGGCTGAAATCAAGAAAATTACTCTCAATAGCGACCCGTCCGCGGAGTGGACAACTGCCTACGGCAAGACGGTGGGCGCTAAGATCGAGACTGCGGTGAAGCCGGTGCGCGGCGACCTTGCCGCCTATAAGACCAGCAATGATGCTGCGGTAAAGAACCTGCAGGACAGTGTTGGCAATCTGCCGGAGACGCTGAAAACTTCCTATTATAATAAGGAAGCGACTGACGCGCTGCTGGCGAAAAAGGCGGATGCCTCTGTTATTGACGGTATTCGCAATGATGTTACGCAGGCGAAGAACAATGTAGCTGACATGCAGGGTACGGTGGATAGCCTGAATACTGCTGTTGGTCAAATTCAAGGCAAACTGGACGACATTGGCAAGAATGCCGGGCATGAGTATGACATTACCTACGAGGACAGCAAGCTGACCCTTATGGAGGACGGCACGCCGAAGACGCAGGTGATGATTGTCGGCGGTGGCGGCGGTGGCCCCGCTGCGGGCAGCACGATTACGATTGAGCGTATCGGCGAGTCTGCGATTACAGCTGTTGCTGGTGATCCTGTTGTGGTCAAGTTCCGGTTTACCAGCGTGGACAGCGCCGGGGATGATACCGGCAATGCGACCGGCACATGGTATGTTGGCAATACAAAGGTTGCTACCCAGACCATCATGCAGGGCGAAAACAGCTTTGATATTACGAAATATCTGCACAGCGGCGAGAACCAGATCCGGTTGACGGTTGTGGATAGCATGGATACGACCGGTTCCAAAAAGTGGAGCGCCAATGTCGTTGACTTCTATCTGGAATCCACCTTTGATGACAGCCTTTTCTACAGCGGCGAGGTCACAGTGCGCTATACACCGTATGGCAGCGTTGAGAAGAAGATCGATTTTGCACTGGACGGCAAGTCGATTGGTGGCACGACTACCAGTGTGACTGGCCGACAGATGACCTATACCATCCCGGTGCAGAAGCACGGCAGCCACCTGCTGGAAATCAGCATGACGGCGGAGATCAATGGCAAGACCGTTAAGTCCAATGTCATCAAGAAGGATATTATGTGGGTGACCGAGGGCGAGACCGCACCCATTATCAGCTGTGCTGTGACAGATTATGAGACGAAGCAGTATAACAAGGTGTCCATTGAGTACACCGTATACGACCCTGCGTCCAGCACGAGCACTGTAAAGCTGGCTGTGAACGGCGTGACTGAGTCTACCCTGACTGTTGGGCGTACAAAGCAGACCTGGAGCTTTAAGAGCGCGAGCAAGGGCAAGCATACACTGACGATCACTTGCGGAGAGACCGTAAAGACGATCAGCGTGAACGTGGTTGACCTTGGTGTTGTGATTGAGCCGGTTAAGACGAATCTTATGTTTGACTTTAACCCGAGCGGCAAGACCAATGCCGGTACTGACCGACTGTGGACAGATGGCCAGACGGGAATGAGCGTAAGCGACAACTTCGACTGGGTCAATGGCGGTTATCAGCTTGACAAGGACGGTGATACCTACTTCTGCGTGAAGGCAGGGACCCGCGCTACGATCAACTACAAGCTGTTTGCGGATGATGCCAAGAAGCTGGGCAAGAACTTCAAGCTCGTTTTTAATACAGCGAATGTGCGCGACTATGACGCGACTGTGCTGACCTGTGTACAGGGCGGTGTGGGTCTGAATATTCAGGCACAGAAAATTACGCTGACCAGTGCGCAGAATACGATGGAGCTGCCGACCTGTGAAGATGACTTCATGGAGTTTGAGTTTAACATTCTGCCCGACAGCCAGTACAAGGAAATGGTGTTGTGGCTGGATGGCATCCCCTGCAAGGTGGAGCTGTATGACGGCAGCGACAACTTTACACAGTCAAGCCCGGTTGGCATTACCATCGGTTCTGACGACTGCGATGTTCTTGTTTACCGTATGAAAACTTATTCAATGAATCTGTCTGATGATGAGATTCTGGACAACTTTATTGCGGATGCCAAGAACGCTGACGAGATGATCGAGCGGTACAACCGCAACAACATCACGGATGCAAGCGGTGAGCTGAATCCGGACATTCTGGCGGAGCGCTGCCCAGACCTGCGTGTTATCAAGATTAGCGCACCGACCTTTACCACGGGCAAGAAAAATGAAGTTGCGAACACTGTTATCCAGCAGATTTACAAAAACGGACGCGCCGTTGAGGACAACTGGACGGCTAAAGGTTATCACAAGGGACAGGGCACAAGCTCTGACCACTATGGCGAATCTGCGCGTAACATCGACATTAACTGCAAGGGCGGCTTTACCTTTGGCGATGAGAGCACCGGTTCTGTGTATGCGTTGACGGAAAACAGCGTGGCGGAGAATTACTTTAATATCAAGGTCAACGTTGCATCGTCCGAGAACGCAAACAACGCGCTGCTGGCAGATGATTTCAATGAGTTTAACCCGTATATTCGACAGGCACGCAAGGACAACTCGAAGGTGCGCGACACGATGGCTTTCTACCCGTGTGTTGTCTTTGTGCAGGAAACTGATATTGAGAACAGTACCGTGTTCCATGACGGTAAGTGGCATTTCTATGCCTGCGGTGACATTGGCAACTCTAAAAAGAACAACAATACGATGGGCATGGACCCTAATAACCATAAAGAGGTTATTGTTGAGATCGATAATAACACCGATGAGCAGACTCGATTCCTGAGCGGCGATTTCTCGCAGGAGACTTGGGACGGCGACCACAGCTTTGAGTTCCGCTACATCAATAAGGCTTGCACCGAAGAGGAAGTACAGGCTGCGAAGGGTGCGTGGATTCGCGTGCAGAACTGGGTCGTGAATGCGAGTGACGAGGAGTTTAAAGCTCACTTTGAGGACTATTTTATCATGGACTCTGCACTGTATCACTACCTGTTTACAGAGCGCCACACCATGGTTGATAACCGTGCAAAGAATATGTTCCCGCACACGAGCGATCTTATTCATTGGGATTTCTGCTTTGACTATGACAACGATACCGCGCAGGGAAATGACAACGAAGGCGGACTGACCCTTAGCTACGGTTACGAGGATGTGGATACAATCGGCACCAAGAGCGTGTTTAACGCCAGCGATTCCAAGCTGTGGTGCAAGATCCGTGACCTGTTCCCTGACAAATTGGCAGCTATGTTCCGCGACCGTGAGAACGCACTGGCATGGAGCGCAACACGTATCCTGAAGAAATTCGAGGATTATCAGGATGTAAAACCGGAGCGTTTGTGGGTGATGGACATGCGTCGAAAATATTTCCGCACCTATGAGGAAAACGGAACAACCAACTATCTGCCCATGATGCACGGCAACAAGCGGCATCAACGCCGTCAGTTCCAGAAGTATCAGGAAAAGTACATGGCCTCCAAGTATAGCGGCAGTGCTGCAACCAGCGATGACATGACGATTCGCGGTTATACGCCCGTGAACTGGACTGGTGTGAAGCCGGATGGCACATTCCATATTGTTCCGTATGCGGATACCTATGTGTCTGTTCTGTATGGTTCTAACCCTGTAAAGATGCGCGGCAAGCGCGGCCAGACATATGAGGTCCCGTGCCCGATTGCAGCGATGAACGATACTGAGGTTTATGTTTACAACGCAAGCCTGATTCGCAGTATCGGTGATATTTCCGGATTCTACCCCGGCTATGTCGATTTCAGCCACGGCGTTAAGCTGACTGACCTGCAGATCGGTTCCGGCGTGGAAGGCTATAAGAATACGAATATGACTGAATTCGCGGTCGGCAACAACACGCTGCTTGAGCATTTGAACCTGCAGAATGTTCCGAATCTGAAGAAGTCTATTGACCTGACCGGCTGTACGAACCTGACGCTGTTTAAGGCTGGAGGCAGTGGTATTACCGGTGTTGCATTCGCAAATGGCGGCAAGATTGAGACGGCTGAGTTGCCTGCAATCAGCAGCTTGACGGCACGCAATCTGAACCACCTGACCGACCTGAAAATCAGCGACTATGCGAACATTACGGCTTTGGTCGTGGAGAACTGCACTACCATTGACCTGAAGGACATGCTGGCGAAGTGTACGAATCTGAGCCGTGTGCGCCTGATTGGTCTGGATTGGCAAATGACAGATACGAAGCTGCTTGAAAAGCTGTACGCGATGACGGGTACGGATGAAAACGGTTATAATACCGACCATTCTGTGCTGGCTGGCAAGGTGCATCTGCCCACGATCCGTCAGAAGGAGCTGGAGCGCTACAATGCCCAGTGGCCTGATTTGAAGGTAAGTTACAATACGCTGATTGAGCAGTTTGCATGGACCTTTGTGAACAAGGACGGCACCATTCTGGATGTGCAGTACATTGACAAGGGTGGCAAGGCTGTTGACCCCATTACGAGAGCAGAGAATCCGATCCCCACGCCGACTACGGAAAGCACCGTAAGTACGGACTTTACCTTTAAGGGCTGGGATACAGAGTTTACGACTGTTTTCGGCAATCAGACGGTTAGAGCGCTGTACACCGAGAGTGTGCGTAAGTACACGGTGCGGTATCTGAACCGTGGCGCAGTATTGAAGTCTGTTACAGCTCCGTATGGCTCGACTGTTTTGTACGATGGCGATATGCCTGTTTATACCGGCGAGGAAACGGCCTATAAATACTATCTGTTCAGCGGATGGGACAAAGGCGGCTATGTCACCGGTGATAAGGATATCAACGCTGTATATGACAGCTGCGAGTATGTGAGCGGGTATTTCGACGGCAAGGAGTTCGGTTCGCTGCGGCCTGTTGAAATCTATGCGATGACGAAGGTTGGTGCAGAGAGCACCGTTGTTACAAGCAAAGACCCTGTGACCATTACGATGGGTGCGGACTTTAGTTTTGATGATATTACGGAAAAGGTTCTGATTGCACAGCCGACGGAGTTTACCGGCAAGAATCATGTGGACACTGGCGTGAATCTGCTGAGCGAGGATCGGAGCTTTACGCTTGCGGTCGACTTCCGCATGATGGGTACGACTGCGAATAACGGCGTGCTGATGCAGTGCTATGACGGTGACGGCATGAATGGTTTCCGCCTTTGGAAGAATAGCGGCTGTAAGCTGGCTTGGGGTACTGAGTCTACGGACGCTGCTATGCCTGGCACACGCGAAATCATTGTCCTGCGCCACATCAAGGGCGAGAATGGGCTGCATGTCTACACCTCTAATATGGGTGCTGATACCAGTAAGTACACGGAGCTTAGCCGTACCCGCACTACAAAGACAAATGCAGAGCTGGTGTTTGGCTGCGCGAAGGCCGCTGACGGTGCGTATGAAAGCTATGGCATCGGTACTGTGTACTGGGCAAAACTCTGGTATGCTGACCTTGGTGTTACCACTTGCAAGGAGCTTGTCAACTGGGTGCATAGTGAGCTGACATTTAACGCCTGCTTCAACCGTTACTACCTGAGTGATGGCACGGGCAAGCGCAGCTCTTTGAGCCTGCTGGCGGAAAAGACGCTGGGTAAGACGATGTCCATGGACAATGCCAATAACAATACAGGCGGTTGGGCGAAGCCTACGACACTGAACACCTATCTGAATAGCCGCGTCTATAAGGCGCTGCCGATTGGCTGGCGTCAGCTTGTTAAAAAGGTGAAGGTCCCCGGCAACGTTGGCAATGCCAAGACCGATGTTTCTACGGCGGACTGCTACATCTTTATCCCGAGCGCGATTGAGCTGGATGCAAACATGAGTTCCGAGCCGTATGTGTATGAGGGCACGGCGATCGATTTCATCACGACCAATACGAGCCGTAAGCGCACGAACCCGGACGGCGAAGTGGTTTCGTACTGGACGCGAAGCCCGAATAAGGATTACAACGCCTATTACAATGCGGTGAACACATCCGGTGAAATCTATGGGTATTACTACCCCACGGACACAAACGACATCCTGTTGATGTTTAGTATTTAAGGGAGGTTCGAGTATGTATTATAAAGTCATGTACAATGACCGTGTGATCGATGTGCTCGACCACCTGGTCTATGTAAAATATCAACCCAAACACAATATTCTGACCCTGTGCCCCGAAGATGAGGCGCAGGGTTTTCTTTCTAGTGACGGAAATACGGTCTGGCATTGTGAAGAAATGTACCGATTCCCGGTGGATGGGTACGACACGGTGCAACTGGTACCGATTGATACCTATGAGTATCAAAAATTGAAAGCGTTGAACGGTAAGACGGCAGAGGAAATCATCGACGCTTACACTTTGACGCTGCTGGAAGGAGGCGTGCTGTGATGGAAATGAGCGTGTTTACTATGAGCCTGGCACGGCTGTACAAGGCAAAGAAAATCACGGACACCAAGGTTGCGGAGCTTCTGGCGGCGCAGAAAATCACGGCTGAGGAAGCCCAATTTATCACGAAGGAGTGTGAGTAAGGATGTATACGATTTTACTGGGAGACGACAATCAGCTAACTGTCAGTGTAGAGGAACGCATTATGCAGCAGTCGAAGCTGGTGGACAATCTCCATTTTCTGGTGGAGCCTGTTTATAAAGAGCAGGATATGAGCGGATTTACCTGCCTGATGGAGTATCTACCGCCTGTGAGCAAGCGGTATAAATCCGAGATTTTATCGCTGAGTGATAAGCCGTACAAGGGTATGCTGGAATACAAATTGCCGTTTGATACGAACCTGACTGCCGAGGCCGGTGATGTTGCGGTGCAGCTGACCTTTTACAAAGTTGAGATGGAAGCAGACGGCACCGGAATAAAGCGCGTGCGCCACACACAGGCGACGAATATCAGGGTATTGCCGATCAGTGCATGGAGCGACATTATCCCGGACGAAGCGTTGACGGCGCTGGATCAGCGTATGATTGCCATGCAGGCGCTTACCAACCAGTTAGTTGAAGCAAACCAGAATCTGGCAAGCAGCAAGGCTGACGGTCTGCTGTACAACGAAGGCCGTTTGCAGTTGAAGGCCGGGGATAAGGCGATTGGCAATACCGTTCAGATCGTGGACAGCGGCTCTGACCCAGAGGATGGGACTATCCGGGTGGTTGAGTTTTAAACTCGACACTCGGCTTTTCTAATTTTGTGGAAAGGAGAAATAAGATGGCAAACAAGTATTCAAAACTTGGTTACGGTAATGCGGGGGATGTTGCGTCTGCTATTGAGAGCGGCAAGATCGACGGCAAGGATTTGGTTGTGACCAAGGACACCTCGGAACTGTATTACATCAAGAACGACAAGAGCGTCCAGAAAATTCAGACACGGACGCAGCTGTTCAACAGCCCGGGCGAGGCGATCGCCGCGCTGAACAAGAGCAGCGACACTTACGCGGGCCAGACCGTTATGATCCGCGATGAAAATGGAAAATACCAGCCGTACACTGTCCAGGCCAGCGGTGACAGCAGCTTTGTTGTAGAGCCGACTTTCGCGGCCAATGCTGGCTTTGTGTGGCAGGAGTTCTAAGACAAAAGCAAAGAGAGATTTCTACACTGTGTAAAGGAGAAAAAATTATGGCAAACGTGAATTTTAGTTTTGGCAAGTACGCTGACTACAAGGCTCTGGAGGTCAAGGACGCCGGTACCCTGTATTTTACTTCTGATACGCATCAGCTGTTCAAGGGTCCTGTTGAGTACACCAAGAGCGTTCGTATCGTTGAAAATCTGCCTTCCACCGAGAATGGTGAGCAGGGCGTTTTTTATGTCAAGACCCCGCAGATGACTGTGCATGCCTTCAATGGCAGTGATTTCATTCAGGTGACCAAGGAGGTCATTACTGCGATCCCCGCTTCCGGCGCAAGTGATGACAACATCCCCAGCACCAAGGCTGTTGCTGATTATGTCAGCGGCAAGGTGGCTGAGGTCATTGGTCAGAAGGGTAAGTTCGTTACCGATGTCACCTATGATGCTGGTGTTCTGACTGTTGACAAGGGCGATGCCACTGCTGCTGTCAAGACCACGCTGACTGGTGTTGTTCATGCGCCCACCTATGATGCCGAGACCCGCACCATCAAGATGCCTGTGTTTGGCGGCGATGAGCTGACCATCAATCTGGGCAAGGATATGGTTGTCAAGAGCGGCGCTTACAATGCAGAGACGAAGGAGATCGAGCTGACTATCAGCACCGGCGAGGTTGTCAAGATCCCTGCTGCTGCTCTGGTGGATGTCTACACCGGCGGTGCTACAAAGACTGCCTCCGTTACTGTCTCTGACCAGAATGTTATCTCGGTTGATGTGAAGGTTTCTGCTGCCGAGAACAACAACATCGAGATCAAGGAAGATGGTCTGTATGTTGCCAACCCGGACGCTTATACCAAGGCCCAGACCGATGAGAAGATCAAGGCTGTCAATGATGCGCTGAGCGGCCACTCCGGCGACAAGGTTGCCCACATTACCGCTGAGGAGCGCACCGCATGGAATGCCAAGGCTACGACCGAGAATGTCGCTACTGCTAAGAGTGAGGCTATTTCTGCTGCCGCTACCGATGCCCAGAAGAAGGCTGACGCTGCGCTTGGTTCCGCTAAGGAGTATGCTGCCGGTCTGAACACCGCCATGGATACCCGCGTCAAGGCTGTTGAGGGTCAGCTGACCTGGCAGACTATTGCCGCCAAGGTTTGAGTTTGATTTGGGATAGACCAAAGAATAAGTGATAGGGTCGCCCTGCCGTTATGGTGGGGCGGCTTTATTTTTTGATGACAGAATGATAGGAGATGGAATATGGCGAAGCTATCATTACGGGAGGTCACACAGAGTCAGCTGGACTCCACTCCTATTGTGGATGGACAGATGATCGTCTGTAAGGACACGGGCAATATGTACCGTGACTTTGGCAAGACACGTGTGCAGACTGGACGCGACATCGAGATCGTGGCTGAACTGCCTCTTGCACCGATCAATAGAAAAATCTATGCCCTGCGCACTGGCGAGATGTGGCTGTACGAGGGCGGCAACTGGACTGCCCTGAACCAACAGATTACTGAAATTTCAAATACAGAGATCGATGAGATTCTAAATAGCTAATAAGGAGGAGACGAGATGGGCCAATTTCTTACTAAAGATGGTTTGAGCCATGTGTGGCTTACGCTGAAGAGCAAGCTCAACGCGAAGGTTGATAAGGTAGATGGCAAGCAGCTTTCTACCAATGACTATACGACTGCAGAAAAGAATAAGCTAGCTGGGCTGAGCAATTACAGCCACCCGACCAGTGCCGGTAACAAGCATATTCCTGCTGGCGGTGCTGCGGGCAAGATCCTTGGTTGGGCAAGCGATGGCACAGCACAGTGGGTCGATGATAAGAACACAACTTATGGCGATGCCACGCAGTCTGCGCACGGTCTGATGACCGCGGCTGATAAGACGAAATTGGATGGAATTGCGGCAGGGGCTAACAAATATGTGCATCCGAGCTACACGGCGGCTGCGGCTGGTCTGTACAAGGTGACAGTCGATGCTTCCGGCCATGTATCAGCTACTACGGCTGTGGCAAAGAGCGACATTACGGCGCTTGGCATCCCCAGCACGAACACGACTTATGGTGCGGCCTCGCAGAGTGCGAACGGCCTGATGAGTGCCGCAGACAAGAAGAAGCTGGATGGCTTTGGTGCTGCCAGCTCCTATGCCACCATGACCTATGTTGGTCAGCAGATCTCTGCGGCTGGGCATATCAGCAAGAGCATCGTGCAGACGCTGCCTGCTGTGAAAGATGCCAAGGATAATGTTATTTATATGATCAAGAAGGCTACGCCGGATGGCAGTAACCTGTACGACGAATACATGCTGATCAGCGGCGCATTGGAGAAGATCGGTGACACTAAGACGGTCATTGACGAGATTACCAACGAGGAAATCGATGCCATTCTTGCAAGCTGATCTGAAACCAAAAAAGGAGGTTTAGGATGAGCTTAGTTACAAAAGCTGGGTTACAGCGATTTTTTACGGGGCTGAAGGATATTTTTGCGGCGAGGAACCATACGCATAATTATGCCGGTTCCGCTTCTGCTGGCGGCAGTGCGAACAGTGCTGTAAAATTAGACACCGCCACGGCTGGGTCGGCTACCCAGCCTGTTTATTTTTCTGGTGGTAAGCCTGTGGCCACGATCTATACGCTGGGGAAATCCGTGCCCAGTGATGCGAAATTCACGGATACAAATACGTGGCGCGGAGTACAAAATAATTTAACTAGTGATGCTACTGACCAGAGTTTGAGTGCAGCACAAGGTAAGGCGTTAAAGGCGCTTGTTGACAGCAAAGCCGCAAGTGGACACACGCACACCACTGTGAATGGCATCACACCGGAATGGTCAGGCAGTCTTGGATATAACGATACAAACTGGTTGGCGGCTTGGGATAAAGACGGCACAAGAATCAAAGCATTTTCTAAGAGTAATTTTGCCCCTGCAAGCCATGAGCACGGAACCCGTTCGATTGTAAATGACAACAGCACTAATTTTTCGGGTAATTCTGGCCCGATTGAGGCCGCACATATTGATGTACTGCGTGCAAACCGTCTGGCATTTTTACCTGCAAACGGTGTTACGGTAGAGTATTCTACGGATGGCGGTGCTACGTGGGTTGATTATGGTGCAACAGATGCACAAAAAGCGGGACTGTTTACGATGAAACTTGCCTCTGGCGGTGCAGCGTTTTATACCGGAAAGCATACAGCTACTGCCGATTGCACAGCAAAAGACCAACTACGTATTACGGTGACGCCTGTGGACCGTTATTGCTCTGTAAATATGCTGTATATGTGGGTTACTGTTTCCGGCACGACGGCCACTGTGGATATTGCGCGCTCTACAATTGGGGCAAAGACTACATTTACGAATGTACGAACGGATGTACCGATTAGCGGTTGGAGTGGACCCAACGAAATACGGTTTAGCCAAGGTACTTTTGGAGGTTCAGAAGGTCAGCTATACAATGCTTATTCTTACCGTTTCACGCTGAAAAATACGGCAGACCAGGAAGGCAATGTCGGCATTTTTGATTTGCGTATGTATGGTCCGAGCGCTTGGGGTATACCGAACAATATGGTTATGAACGACCATATGTATACGTGGGACAATGACAAAAATGTTTCGTTTCCGGCAAAGGTGACTGCTACATCGTTTAATGGAAATGCAAGCAGTGCTACCAAATTGACAAATAACGCGGGAACTGCAACAAGACCTGTGTATTTTAAGGATGGTGTTCCTGTTGCGTGTAACTATGATGTAAATAAAACTGTCCCCGCTGATGCGAAGTTTACTGATACGGATACATGGAGAGGTATCCAGAACAACCTGACGTCTGACAGCACGACGGATTCTCTGTCCGCGGCACAGGGTAAGGTGCTAAAAGCGCTGGTAGATGGCAAAGCGGCGAGTGGGCATACCCACACGAAATCGCAGGTCGGTCTTGGTAACGTGGATAACACTGCGGATAGCGCGAAATCAGTTAAATATGCTACGAGCGCTGGTTCCGCTGGAAGCGCGACTAAGGCCAACCGTGTTGCTGATTATAATGCCACGAGTAAAAGTATTCAGATTGGATATAGCGGGGATGGCATTACTGGCGATGCTATAAAGTATATTGCTGGCTACACCACTGGTGACGGCGGTGATGTGTCTGCGAAAATCAAAGATATCTCAAAGGATGCTCTAAAAGGATGGATTGGGTCTCTACCTGCAAACGGTGGTAACTCTACCACTGTAAATGGGCATACGGTAAACTCGGATGTACCCGCCGGGGCGAAGTTTACGGATACTACTTATGGGTTGGCCACGACTAGCTCTAGTGGCCTGATGAGTTACAGCGATAAGAGCAAACTGAATGGCATTGCAAGCGGGGCGAACAAGACTGTTGTGGATAACGCTCTCTCACAGGGCAGTGCAAACCCAGTAGCGAATTCTGCCATTACAAAACGGCTGCAATACCTGTACTCGTTTAAAATCTCGCGTGACAAATGGAACGAGTCTAGCGACAAATCAAACTGGAATGTGATTGTATCGTGGACGAATTCGTCCGGGACGGCTCTTACTGGCAGCACGACTGGCACGCCCAACCTTACGACGGATATGAGCCTTGGACCGGCCATGATGGAGCGGACAAGCTCGTTGAAAGACAATATCATTCTGTCTGGTGAATTGTCTATGATCAATCAGGGGCAGATTTATGTGTACGATACAAATAAGCTGTCCTTTACCGTTAAGCGACGTCCGGTTTGTGACTTGATGCTGTACTTCTATGCGCGGCAGTGGACTACCTGAGTGAGGTGATGGAATGAAAATCTACGATGAAGCATTGGAAAATGAGCTGACCAATCCAGACCTTACAAAAGGCAAGCTGGTAGATGCACAGAAATTTGTAGCGCATCATGAGGCCACGGAGGAAGTCTGGCACTATGAGGTCATGCAGAGTACGATTACAGAGGCGTGCCCGGAAGGGCTGCGCCTTGCTGTGACGGATGAGCCTGCACACGATGCCTGGGACGAGTATGAACCCGTGCAGAAGTATGTGCTGTACACAGAGGAAGAATTGGCGGAGATTGCCAAGAAACAGGAAGAGGCAAACAAGCCGACAACGGAACAGCGCCTTGATTCTATAGAAAAACGCGCAGATGCGCTGGAATCCGCAAACGATGATATTATTTTGATGATGGCCGATTTGATCGGCGGAGAGGGGTAACCTATGAAAACTTTGAATGCTTTGAAGCTGCGTATTATGACCCGTGCTTTTAGGATTCGCCTTGCAGCTGGCGAAAACTTTGAGGACATTGCGGCTGATTATCCGGCACTGACTATGGATGACCTGGAGGCGATCAAGTCGGCGCTTGGCATCGAGGTGAAGTGATATGGCGCTGAATTTGATGGGCGGGGCGTGTATCAATGAGGATGTGCTGGCGTATGGCTATAGCTTTTCCAGTTCGTTAGGATATTCGATATATAATATTGGCAGATTTTCTACTGTTATTTTGGCAAAATACACGGACGGTTCTTATCTGGCGCATGTTGACGTTGCCGGAAATCAAATTGGACCGGTTTACCGTAATGGACAATTTCAGTGGTTGAATCTTGAACCGATGGTTGCGAAGGCTAAATCGCTTACTGAAACAAGCAACTATAAAATATTAGCTGATTGTGTGCGGTTCGCCGAGCAAAAATTATCTGCGGCCGCTGGGGGCGGCTGTAGGACACGCGGAAGCGGCGGTGCTCGGGGATGGGCATCGGAGCAATCTTCTGGAGGC
>ERZ773113.818-NODE-818-length-16264-cov-5.298044_pt1 | contig 16264 bp, 17 predicted proteins | sample MGYA00580565_ERZ773113 | MGnify/ENA primary metagenome ERZ773113 (study PRJEB29015, sample SAMEA2737827) | human gut metagenome | biome: human gut; feature: human-associated habitat; material: faeces | place: China | collected 2012 ...
ATCGTTCGTTTTACATGTCGATAAGAACATCCTTCCAGAATAATCTTCTTCACAAAGAATTCCCAATCCGAAACGATCTTTAAACTTTCCGTATAAAGACAATTGTGAAATAACTCTCTTTTAATAAATGTCGCAGGGTGTCCCAACGAGCGCTCCAAAAAATAATCCACTGTCAAGATATCAGGATAGATAAAAACTGTTTCTTCTCCATCCCCCCTCACAAAAACTAAATCCCCATAAACAATATCTTCCCCAGATAAGAAACCATGAATATCAGCTAACACGGCAGAATTGTTCAATACATCACCAGAATTCAAGAATAACAGATACTCACCAGAAGCCTTCTGTATCCCTTTATTCATCGCATTATAAATTCCTGAATCCTTTTCAGAACACCAGAAATCTATATACCGTTGATATTCTTGAATAACTTCTTTACTTTTATCTAAACTTGCACCATCTATAATTATATACTCATATTCATTATATGTCTGTTCCACAACACTTCGAATTGTTTTTTCCAGTCCAGAAGCATTATTATAATTGATCGTAATAATAGAAATCGGTTTCATTCTACTTCTTTTTCAAGTTACCCTTTATATATTTATAAAACAAACGGCGATACCACTTATTTTTATGCCGAGCAATTCGCGCTTTGCAATCTTCCAGCTCTTTCTCACAAAGAAACAATCGACGTAAAGAAAGAATTGCACTTCCATAATACAACGAATAACGTCTTATATGTTTCTGATAAATATAGTTCTCAACTTCTGCGATATTCTGAGCGGCGGTTACATTTTTAGAGATCGCCTTAATTCGATAAAAAAATAAAGGTTCTTGTATTTGATATACAATACTTTGCTCATCCAACAATCGTATATAAAATTCCCAATCCTCTAATCCCAAATGCATATCTTCATCAAAACCACCAATCCGGAGCATATCGCTCTTTCTAAAAACTGATGAACAAAAAATCTCGTTGTTGACTAATAACTTTGCATAACCCTTATAAGATACTTGACTATGATTAGTCGCTTCCCCAAAAAAGCCCCATTGACAATACACCAACAATGTTTCCGGATGATGAGTAAAATGCGACAAGGCCTTTTCTATATAAGTCTCCTCCAATTTATCGTCCGCATCTAAAGGTAAAATATAAGTACCTAACGCTTGTGCAGCTCCTATATTTCTTGCTTTAGAAACACCCCCATTTTCCTGAAAGACATATTTGAACCTCTCATCCTTCTTCACATATTCCAAAGCTATTTCTTCTGTACCATCAGTAGACCCATCATTTACGATGATCCCCTCCCAATTCTGAAAAGTCTGCTTTTCCAATGAATTCAAAGCATCCGAAAGATAAATTCCCTGATTATAACATGCTATAACAACCGAGATAATTGGAGCTTCTTCAGATTTCATTTTAATATTAAATAATAAACAACTTTCTTCATTTCAAATTTTAATTATACAAACATACGAAAAATAACACTAGCCCCAAACAATTACTTTAAAAACTGTCTTTATTCCAAGATAAAACGTAAGTTCCCTTGCCACTTCTATTTTTCTTCATACCTTTGTATCTAACAATTTTTACGCACGATGGATATCGATATTATAATACCCATTTATAATGCTTTTGATTTTGTCAAAAAGTGCATTGAAACAGTAATTGAGCATACAGATCTTACCCAGCACACATTATTGTTAGTCAATGATAAAAGCACAGACGAAAGAATATTGCCCTTATTGAATTCTTTTATAAAAGAAAATCAATCGCTAAATATCATATTAATAGATAACAAAGATAATCAAGGATTTGTCCGAACTGTGAATATTGGCATGCAATATTCACACCATGATGTAGTCTTATTAAATAGTGACACTGAAGTAACTAGAAATTGGCTTTCCAAAATACAAAATTGCGCATATAGTAAACCTGCAGTAGCTACTGTTACTCCCCTATCCAATAACGCGACTTTAGCATCTGTACCTATTTTTTTGGCAGAAAACACCATTCCTCCAGGTTTAAGTGTAGAAGAATATGCTGACATTGTCGAAAAATGCAGCATGAATTTATTTCCTGATATTCCTACTGCGCACGGATTCTGTATGTATATTAAAAGAGAGGCAATAGACGATCTAGGTCTATTCGACGAAGAAACTTTTTTCAGAATCGGGCTTTTGATGCCTCCTCTTACGCGCAGAGAGGCATTTTTTTTGGCAGTGGCAGTCTGGTATTTTCCCCACTGGCTGGTAATAATGATCCGGTGAGGATCTTTTACATGTTTGTATTTAAAATCAGAATATTCTTTCACAAAATCCAGATCAATATATGCAGTATCAGAGTTTATGGTAACAATTTTACGACCGTAATCTGCGGAAGATTTTGTAACCATATAACTGGTCTGCTCTGCCTGTGCCGAGATCAGATTTTGTGTTGTTGCATAGAGAAGGATATTCTCGTTATTGTCCCAGTAAAAACGTGAATTTAAATTGTCATGGACAAAATCATAATCAATATAAATATGACCGTCAATGACCCTGGCTTTGGAAGAGGTTACTTCATTATTTAAAACAATGGCAACCTCATCGGAATTTGTCAGATGATAATAAGTGGTTAAATCTTCGTGTTCCTTACTCGGTGTGTATTTGCGGATCAGGGCGAAGACTACGATCGCTGCAGCAATGACAAGTGCCAGTGCAAGCACAGCGAAAATGGAATGAGATTTTTTCTTCATGAGCCGTCCTTCCTTTGTCTGTTGGCAAATTATATATTTATTCCGATTATAGCATTGTGCCTGTACAGATTCAAATGGAATCAGATAAAATTAAGAAATAGAAGTTGTTTGAATTTTTTCGGGAGGGCAGTTGTGTCTGTGGATCTGCCCTCCCATTTGTCTTTTTTCAGTTTATTTTGTGCGTGACGGAGTTGCATTGAGACTCATTTCACACCCATAATAATAGCCCATTTGTTATTTTATTTTTTTTAATGGATCGTTTTAAAAAGTAACGATCAGACTTTCATATACTTCTGGTCTGAATTCAATGACCAGCTGATTGTCAGTAGATAAATTTAATGTGATAACTGTTTTCCTTTCCATATTTGTTCAAAGAATCCAAAATCATGAGAGGACACTTGAAACGGGTTTTCGAGAAAGGGAACCGGAATCACACGGATTCCATAGGACGTTTCGACTCTTTTTCGGTCTTTTTTGAGGTTTCCCATACTCATAAAACGGACATTTGTTTTATAATCCTTTCCTAAATTTGTTTTTTTCAGTTCCTCAATAAATTGTAAGAGCTGCCGATCCTTCCAAATACTCACATTTGTCAGTACAATACAGTAATCACAGCGGACAAATTCCGGAAATGAGTATGGAGTCAGAACCCCGAAATCCAGAATTTTATACTTGTGTTGCAGATGTAACTGTTCCCGCAGCTGCCGGAGTGTAATCTCCGGATAGTAGCTGACACCATTGCAGCGAAAAGGAATGGTTGGGTCCTTTTTCGAAGAAAGCGCAGCGATTTCATGACTGGAATTGACTTCCAGGTATGCGGTGCGGGCCAGAAATCTGCTATGTAAAAAGTTGCAAAGCGAAATACTAAAGTGTGTTACACCGGAATTTACTGTTGTACCGCAGACTCCTATGGTTGCAGGAGCCGGAATAAATGGTTTATGAAACGTAAAAATAGGCGATTCCGTCCTTTCTCAGGTTGTTGCAGCCAGTGAACAAAATCCAGCTTTTCTTTGTCTGCACGAAAGATGTCCGTATTAAACGGATAAGAATAGACCGGCTGTGAAAATGTTCTGGCAAAATAAATGGCAGAATTGTGGTCGCACAGATTCGCAACAACATGCAGGCGGTTACCAAAATTTTGTAAAAGAAAGTCTTTGGACTTTGCATCGTCCCGATGCCATAATGATCCTCCACACACATAGATAATATGATCCGCCGTTGCAAGGCAGGAGAAAGAAAAATCACATCCGTAATCATTTACCATGATTTGTGCGACAGGCTCCGGGATTTCGATGCCACTGTCATATTTTGGAAATCCTGTAAAATTGCGATAAAAGAAACAACCGTTTTTTTCCCACACATGTTTCAGCTGGGCAACCGTCTTGCGCAAGTCGTTTGACCAGTTTTTTTCCTGGTAAATCGCGGAAATGCCAAGGTAGTTAAGTGTTGTCACCAGTGCGATGGCTATGTGTGTTGCACCACAGCCGCTGTGACTTCCAACGACTGCAATTGTCTGCCTGAGATGCGTTCTTCCCGTAGTTTCAATTACTTCTTTTAATGCAGAGTACAGAGCCTGCGGTGATTCATAGCGCAGGTCGGGATCTGCTGAAATTGCTTTCTGAATTTTGGGATAAATAGATCGGTTGGTGGCTGCATCCAGATATGGCATCATGTATTCCATGATTTTTCCGATACTGTAGATATCGGATCTCAGGGTTACCGGTTTTCCTGAGATAAGTTCCGGAGCAGAAAAATCCACGTTTCCGAAATGGTTGAAGTCTTTTCCAGAAATGGCAGCAAAAGATGCGACACTGAAGTCAATCAATTTAAGCTGTGTTCCACATACTATAATATGTTCCGGCTTAAGATCCTGATAAAGAATCGGAGAAGGCCGTAATGTATGCAGATATGCAAAAATGTCACAAAGCTGCTCACAAAAATATAAAAACTGGTTCTGGGATATTGACTGTTGATGAAGCAAAAATTCTTCTAAAGAGTCACCCTGAATATATTCTTCCACAAGATAGTAGAATGATTCATCTTCTTCAAAATCATAAATTGTGGGAATTCCGGGATGCTGAACAGACTTTAGAATCTGTGCTTCGGATATTGCGAAGAGCGGTTGTGCCGAAGTATTTTTGGGGAATCGCTTCATTGCACGGTACTGCTCTAAAGATTGCTGTCTGACAAGAAAGACACTTCCGCATTCTCCCTGGCCAAGGGGACGAATCAACTCGTATCGGTCAGACAATATTAAATTTTTGTTATTCATACGCTCCTTTGGGTCAGAGACGCATCTCATGCATAAACTTATAACACACTTTATTTTGCAATGCAAGTATTTTTTTTTATAATTTTTTAATCCGTGGTAACTTTACAACGGGAGGGCATTTGATTATAATAAGTGTACCATTTACGGAAAGCGATTTCCAGAGAAGGATGTGATAGAGATGAAAATTGAAAAAGTAAATGAAAATCAGATTCGATGCACATTAACAAAACAGGATCTTGCAGATCGCCAGATTAATCTGCGGGAACTGGCATATGGTTCTGAGAAAGCAAAAGGACTTTTCCATGATATGATACAGCAGGCAAATTATGAGTTTGGATTTGATGTGAGTGACAATCCACTTATGGTAGAGGCAATTCCATTGTCTTCCGAATCCCTGGTTTTGCTGATTACAAAGGTTGAATACCCGGAAGAACTCGATACCCGTTTTTCCCAGTTTACGGAAGCCGGAGATGAGGAACTGTTTTCAAATACGGGAGCAGTCGGAAATGTGGAACGCAAAGGCGCAGATGATATTTTGGAACTTTTCCAGAAAATACGTGAAGCAAAAGCCTCTCCAGAGAGTGAAAATGCACAGCAGACAGAGGCACCGGAAGAAGTACCGGAAGTACCGGCAGATCTGACGAAAATGTTTGAATTTACGACGATAGATCAGGTGGAGCGTCTCGCACATGTACTTGTAAATTATTACAATGGACGAAATGACCTGTTTAAGAACGAGAAGAAAAACCGGTTTTATCTGGTGATCCACAAAGATGACCACACACCGGAAGAGTTTAATAAAGTCTGCAATATTATTTGCGAATATGCACAGCAGAAAAATTATAATCCTGCAGTCGGAGCATATTTCGCGGAGCATGGAAATAAAATTACGGGACCGCAGGCACTGCAGGTGTTTGCATCTCTTTAGAAAATTTAAATCAAAAAGGAGTGCTGAATTTCAGCACTCCTTTTTGATACGTGAAATCTATGCGGTTGCATCATGCTCGATGAAATCGTTGATATCATTTACCAGATCATCCGGGTCGATTCCATGAACCATAGCTGCCTCAGCAATAGTCTCCATCTGGGATGATGGGCAGCCAAGACAATGCATACCAATGTTTAAAAGCATAGGTGCTACGTTCTCATCAATCTGAAGAAGTTCTCCGATCATAGTATCCTTGGTTACTTTAGCCATGGGATAAATCCTCCTTTGCAAATATCGTTTAATGTTGCTATTATAATACGATTTCCCGTTAATTGCAAATTATACTTTTTTTTATTAAAGAATTGACATTTTCGGACGATATATATGTCAGATGAAATGACAGGGAGCGTCAAATCAGAGGGCAGGGATGCTCAAACGTAGCGTATACGGGAAGGAATAAATATGAAAATTAATCGCAATATGTCTGCTGTTGTAGCCAATCGGCAGCTGCTTCGGACAGAAAATAAACTGAGCCTTTCTATGGGGCGTCTTTCCAGCGGATATAAGATCAATAAAGCTGGAGATAATCCGGCGGGAATGGCAATCTCCAGCAAGATGAAAGCACAGATTGATGGTCTGGATCAGGCAGAAGCGAATTCTGATGATGGACAGTCCGTACTCAGAATTGCAGACGGGGCATTAAACGAAGTCAGCAATATGCTGCAGCGTATCCGTGAATTGAGTGTTCAGGCGGCAAATGGAACAAACTCTTATTCGGACCGTCAGAGTATTCAGGACGAGATTGATCAGCTGACACAGGAAGTTGACCGGATTTCCACAGATACAGAGTACAACAAGAAGACGCTGCTTGACGGTTCGGCAAATACACGTGTGTATGTGAGTGGAACACATCAGGATAAGACAAAATTTGCACGGAGCGCAACAAGAATTGACTTTTCCGAGGAAGTTCTTCCGGGCGATTATACGGTGGAAGTGAAGACTCCGGCAAAGCAGGCAGAGTATCAGCTGGATCTGTCCGGTCTGATCAATGATCCGGATTTCGAAGGAGGCACAATTTCTGTCAACGGAGTGGGGATCGAGTATAAAAAGGGAATGAGTGCCGATGACGTATATAACCAGATGATATCTGTGGCAGATGAGATCGGGTGCAAGTTTGAAAAAGATCCAAATACGGCAGGGGTTTATAAGATTACTGCGGATAACAGGGGATCAAAAGAAACACTGACCATTGGTATGTCAGAAGAGATGGCAAAAAAAACAGGTCTGTCAAATGCGCAGGGAGTTGTTCAAAATACAGATGACAAAAGTTACAAACTTGTGGCAAGCGGAACCGATGCAGAGATAGAACTGAAAGATGGGTTTGGAAGTACAGTAATTACAAATGTTGAGGGAAATCGTGTGAAAATCACGGATAAAGGTGGATTTTCCATGGATTTTCTGCTGAGTGATGACGTACAAAATGGGGATACTCTTACATTTGATGTGACGGATGTTGGTGCGATGACCATCCAGATCGGTGCGAACCAGTATCAGAATATGGATGTACATATTCCGGAAGTTTCCTCGGAGAGTCTGTATCTGGATACGGTAAATGTGGCGGTCAACGGAGGTGCTGACAAAGCCATCAGCACGATGGATGCAGCAATTGCAAAATTAAGTGCTGTCCGCTCCGGAATCGGTGCATATACCAATCGTCTCGAGTATGCAAGCTCCAGTCTTGCAGAGACACAGGAAGATATGACAACCGCATATTCAGGGCTTATGGATACCGATATGGCATCTGAAATGACAGAATATACACAGCAGAATATTCTGGAACAGGCTGCTGTTTCGGTGTTATCACAGGCAAATGATATTCCACAGCAGGTACTGTCTTTGCTGCAGAAATAGGAGTAGCATATGGAAAATGAGCTGAAAAAAGATTTTACGAGACGACTGAGCCAGTGTAATTCCGGTGAGATGATCGTCATCATTTACGATATCTTTTTTGCCTATGTGGATGACATTCGGCAGGCACACTGCAAGGGAGATCATGATGGACAGAAGGATGCGATCCGGAATGCACAGAGTGTTCTGGATGAACTGATCGGAAGTCTTAATTTTTCGTATCCGATCTCGCACAACCTGTATAAACTCTATATGTTCTGTAAAAATGAGCTTTCACGGGCGATGTACGAGAATCGGCTGGATGGAGTGCAGGAAGCGGAACATATCATGCACCGATTGTATACTTCTTTTGTAGAGGTGGCGAAACAGGACAAGAGTGCACCCCTTATGAAAAATACCCAGCAGGTATATGCAGGGATGACTTATGCGCGCGGTGCCGTAAACGAAGATTATATGGATGTGGACAGTCACCGGGGCTTTTTTGTATAAAATTTCCGTAAAATGTGAACGGTCAGGAGGGAAGCGAATAGTTTCCCTCTATTTTTTTTACACATCCCAGAAGAAATTTATAGCGCATCTGTACCGCTTTTGCCTGATAAATGTAATAGTCGATCAAATCCGGATCAACGACATTTTCAAGATTGGCATAGGTATTTTGCAGTTCTGCGGTTGTCTGTTTCAGATTATCGAGAAGTATTGCATAGCCGTCAGGGGGCTGAGGGGTTGTCTTAAACAATTTCATTGGATCACCTGCTTTCTGAAGTCTCTCTTTTACAAGTATAAGCAAAAATGGAAAAGTTATACAAAAGATTTGTAAAAAACTGCTTGACAAATAAAATTGGCATTGTTATAATTCGATTCACAACAAAGGGGTGATGCAAATTGATTTCGATGCAGGGGGCATCGGTTCTGACACTGTATGCAATCCTAATTGTGGCAGTCGTTCAGGATATTACCAGCATGAGGATTAGTAACCGGCTGATTATCATGGGTTTATTTTTATCGATGGCATTCGGTATAGTTTTGGGTGGAATGCCGCGAATCATTCAAGTTCTTTTGAATATTTCTATTCCGGTTATCATGTTATATCTTTTTTATCTCATAGGTGTGTTGGGCGCCGGAGATATCAAACTTTTTTCCGTTATCGGTGGATTTACGAATTTAAAAACATTGACAGACTGTGTGCTGGCAGCATTTGTGGCAGGAGCAGTAATAGCCGTGCTCAAGATGTTGTATATGCGCAATCTTAGAATCAGCCTTTTTAAAGCACAGGTTTTTTTTAGAGAACTGTTTTCGGGGAAATTCTCCTCTTATCGAAATGGCTGGGTTCAGGAGCAGAATCTGATGCATTTTTCTGTTGCGGTTTTACTGGGAATGTTATATGCGCATCGGACAGTATGGCTGTCACTGTTTTGAAAAGAAAGGAGGAGCTATGAGGAGAGCTCGATTGGGACTCTGTATTGGAGACCGGGAGTATGGTGACCGTTTTACCAGCTGCCTGATGAATCATTATCGGGATCAGCTTGAGCTGCACATGTTTTCCCGGAAGGAGGCACTTCAGGAGAACTGGAAAACCCTGGATGCAATTGTTCTGTCGGATGATTTGGCTGAGGAAAACAGGATAGAATGTGAAATTCCACAAATTTATCTGTTTGATGGAAATGAAAATGTGGATAAAGATGTGGAAAAAGGGGTGGTGTTTGTGGATAAGTATCAGGAAGTGAATAAAATCGTCGATGAGATTTTAAAACAGATTGGGGAGGAAATAAAAAATGCCAGTGGGGGTGTGAAGCAAAAATTACAGGTTCTTGCAGTATATTCGCTGGCAGAAAATGAAATGCAGCTTCCGTTTGCGGTCACGCTGTCCTCCATTCTGAGTGAAAACGAAAAAGTTCTGCTTCTGGATTTGCAGGAAAACAGTGGATTGTCGCAGCTGATGGGGGAATTTTATTCGTCCGGGATGGAAGAACTTCTGGTGATGGCAGAAAGCGGAAAATACTCAAAGAGCAGGATGGTTTCCTGCATCGGTCATCTGGACAGGACAGATGTTGTGTATCCTCTGGGAAATACCGAGTGTCTGTGTGAAGTGAAAAATCTGACGTATCAGAAATTGTTTCAGATTTTAGCGCAGGAAATGAATTATACAACCATCGTTTTAAATCTGGGGTCACGGTTTATGGGATTTTTTGAATTGCTGGGGAGCTGCCAGAAAATTTTCCTGATGAAAAGCAGAGGAGGGCTTGGACAGTGGAGAGAGAAAGAATTTTTGACAGAAATTCAAAAACGCGGAGAAGAACGGTTATCCGAGAATCTGCGGGAAATACAGCTTCCGCTTGTGGCATCCCCTGTGGTATCCTGCGAGCGGCTCATCGAGCAATGGAAATGGAACGAATTTGGAGACAGTATCCGGAGGATGATGCCGGTTGGATGAGTATGTAGGAGATATCCGGCAGCGTGTATTGGAACGCATGGATCTTTCACGGGAGATGTCGGATGAAGAAATTGAAAATCTGATTGGGGAAGAGGCATCCCGGCTGATGCAGGAGGAACCCATTTCCATTCGGGAACGTCTGATGCTGGAAGCAAGAGTATTTAATTCACTCAGAAAACTGGATGCTTTGCAGGAACTTCTGGATGATCCGGAAATTTCCGAGATCATGGTTAATGGCCCGAAACATATTTTTTTTGAAAAGGCAGGAAAGGTTCATGCGTGGAATCAGGCATTTGCCAGCGAAGAAAAAATGCAGGATGTGATACAGCAGATCGTTGGAAGACATAACCGGGTGGTTAATTTATCGAATCCGATCGTAGATACAAGGCTTGCAGATGGCTCCCGTGTAAATATTGTCCTGGCACCGGTTTCTCTGGATGGTTCTACAATCACAATCCGGAAATTTCCGGAGAAACCGCTGGATATGCAGACCCTTATTCAAAAAGGGGCACTTCCGGAAGATGCAGCAGAGTTTTTAAAGATGCTGGTAAGGGCAAAATACAACCTGTTGATTTCGGGAGGGACAAGCTCCGGGAAAACGACATTTTTAAATGCTTTATCACAGTATATCCCGGAGGATGAGAGAGTTATAACGATTGAGGATTCCGCGGAACTTCAAATACAGGGAATCAAAAATCTGGTACGTTTAGAAACACGGAATGCAAATATGGAGGGCGTCCAGCCGGTAACAATCCGGGATCTGATCTGCACAGCATTGCGTATGCGTCCGGACAGAATACTTGTTGGGGAGTGCCGTGGAGCGGAGGCATTTGATATGCTTCAGGCATTGAACACCGGACATGATGGCGGATTATCTACCGCCCATGGAAATTCAAGCAGAGATATTCTTTCCCGTCTGGAAATGATGGTACTGATGGGGATGGATCTGCCGATTGCTGCAATCAGACAACAGATTGCATCGGGGATAGAGCTGATCGTTCATCTGGGAAGATTACCGGATAAAAGCCGCAGGGTATTGGAAATTACAGAGGTATGCGGAGTAAAAGATGGCGAGATTCAGATTTCCCCGATTTACGAACTGGAAGGAATCGGGGGCAGCTGGAAGTGGAAACACTGTGGCATATTAAAGAATCGTAAAAAACTGGAGATGGCAGGACTTGCCCGGGAGAAGGGAGAGATAGAGGATGGATTATCGTGTGTATCATCTGAGCCGGAAGGAAATTTGTAAAAGCATTACTTTGGCGGGGCTGCTGACAGTGGCAATTGCGTATTTATTTTATGCCAGCTGGCTGGGGATAGTATTTTTCCCTGTTTTTATCTGGTTTTTCATGAAGCGTCAGAAAAAAGCAGGGAGAGAACAAATGCAGATACAGCTTGCAAGGGAATTTATGGATACCCTTCGGAGTATCAGTGCGGCTTTGCTTGCTGGTTTTTCTATAGAAAATGCGTGGAAAGAGGCAGAAAAAGAAATACTCGCATTATATGGGAAAAAATCCTATATGTATCAGGAGGTAAAGGAGATGAATTGTTCCATCAGTCTCAATCAGCCATTGGAGGCATTACTTGCGGACTTTTCTGCGCGAAGCGGAAATATGGATATTGCAGGTTTTTCGGAAGTTTTTTCGTTCGCAAAACGCAGCGGTGGAAATTTTGTGACAATCATTGATGCGACATCCCGACATATGCGGGTGCGCCATGAAACGGAGAGGGAGATTCAGGTACAGATTGCTTCCAGAAAGATGGAACAGAAAGTAATGAATGTTATACCTGTATTCATATTGGCATATCTGAAAGTGACATCCATGGATTTCCTGAATGTTTTATATGGAAATGTGGCAGGGGCATTGTTTATGACAGTATGCCTTGCAGCTTATGGTGGGGCGATTGTACTGGCAGAGAAAATAATGACAATACACATGTAGAGGGGGAAGCGTGAGAAGGAAAAAAATCATAGAGGCATCGGTTGTTTGTATTCTGTTATTGCTGCTTGGAGCATATATGGAATTTTCCAGTCGCAGTATGGATGATAAAAACAGGATTATCCGAGGCAGCCCGGGCAGTGGGAGACAGGAAGTGGAACTTACGCTGAATGCGGGAGAACAATTGAAAGATTATGATTATCAGATAAGCGTTCCTGCACAATGTATTGATGAAAAGACAGCACAATCCTATTTTTCCCGGGCAGAAAAGGAAATAGACGAAACCTTTTTCCCAGAGGGAGAAGAGGCTGCACATGTAACAGAGCAGGTGCATATGAAGCCAAGCTATGTGAAAGGATTGGTAAAAGCCGACTGGACATTGGATCAATACAATGCAGTGGACGTGGATGGAACGATCCGGGAGGATCAATTAGATCCCCAGGGAGAACTTGTACAGGCGAGTGTGGCACTTACCTGTGAAAAGTACCGGGAGGAATATACGTTTTCTTTTCAAGTATACCCGAAAGTGATGTCGCAGCAGGAAAAGGTCATTCATGAAATTGCAGCTGAAGTAGAGCAGCAGAGTACGCAGGAAGGGGAGAGGTATCTGACGCTGCCGGATCAGGCGGCAGGGGTGAAGCTGCAATGGAAAGAAAAAAAACAGCATCTGGTATGGAAAATTTTGTTTTTTGAGGTACTGGTTCTGTTCCTGATGGCGGGAATTGTTCTGGAGAGGAAACGTACTGCGGATCATATAAAAAAAGAGCAGATGAAACTGGATTATGCGGAAGTTGTAAGTAAACTTCTGATTTTACTGGGAGCAGGCATGTCATTAAAACAGGCATGGAATAGAATTTCCGCTCAATACTCTGATAAAAGGCAGAAAAAACAAATAAAAGAACGGTATATCTATGAAGAAATGATAATAACGAATCACGAAATCCTGGACGGGGAAAGTGAACGTCTTGCATACCAGAAATTTGGAGAAAGAGTGGATTTGGGAGAGTATCAGAGACTCATTCGGATTCTTTTACAGAATTTACAGACCGGAAGCAGGGGATTATGTAAACTTTTGGAACAGGAATCGGAGAATGCACTGGAAGAAAGGAAAGCACTGGCCTGTAAATTGGGAGAAGAGGCAGGAACGAAAATGCTGTTGCCACTCATGATGATGCTTGGCATCGTGATTGCCATCATTATGATTCCGGCAATGCTGTCATTTCAAGTATAAGGAGGAAAAATTATGTTAGGATTTAAAAACTTTTTGATGGAAGAAGATGGGGTAGGAGTTGTAGAAATGGTGTTGATCGTTGTGGTGCTGATAGGAATTGTTGTGTTGTTCAAGAAAAAACTGACAACGCTGGTTTCTGATATTTTCAACACGATTAAAGAACGCACAGGGGAGGTATAGTGAGGAGAAAGGCGAGTATTACTGTGTTTGCAGCCCTTTCACTGATGCTGGTGGCGCAGCTTCTTTTCACACTTTTAGAAGCGGCGAGACATTATGAACTTCAGAAAGTATTGTATATGAATACGGATACGGTTTTGGAATCCGTTTTTGCCGATTATTGCAGTCCTTTGTGGGAAACATACAAAATTCTTGGAGTACGGGTGGATGATACAGAAGGTAAATTATGTTTTAATAACCGGGAAGCACAGTTGCGTGGCCTTACATTGGATCATCTTGGAAGCAAAGAACAAAAAACTTTGCTTTCCGGGATGAGTCTGTTGACCGCGGAGATGACAGATGCAAGGTATGACCCCTATCGATTGCTGACAGATCAGAATGGTGTCGTATTTCAGAAGGCTGTGTGTACTTATATGAAAAAGAATATTGCATATGAGATGGCAAAGTCCGTCTACAATCATTATGAAGCAGTAAAAGAAGTAAAAAAGGACTACAAAAATCCGGATGAGGGTATTGCAGATGCAATGGATGCACTGAAGCATCCGGAAAAATATGAAACGGAGGGGGCAGGTAATTCATCATCCCGGCAGTTAAAAGGGGAAGCGCGTCAGGGGGATAAAACAAAGAAAGAGGATTCTGGAGAAAAGGCAACGCCAACAGAGAATCCTTTAGAAACGGTGACAGAAGTAAAAAAAGAAGGGGTACTATCCCTTGTTTTGCCGGAAAATACAAAGGTATCCGGAAAATTTATTAATATAGAAGAAACTGTTTCACACAGAAGTCTGGAAAAAGGTACGATGGATTCTTATGTGGGAACAGACTGGTATCAAAAAGTATTGTTTTATCAGTATCTGGTGAATTATCTTGGAAACTACGTGGAGAAACAGCAGGATCGCGTATTGGAATATGAGCTGGAGTATGTTCTGGGCGGAAAAAGAAATGACGCGGATAATTTAAAAATTGTGGTTACGGAGCTGCTGGCAATGAGAGAACCGTTAAATATGGCCTCATTAACCGCATCTTCCCAGCGACAATCAGAGGCAATGGCACTTGCGGTCACGTTGGCGGGAGTATCCGCAAATCCGGCCGTAATCGAAGCTGTAAAATACGGAATCTTAGTAGCGTGGGCATTTGCAGAAAGTGTGTTAGATGTAAGGACACTATTGTCAGGTGGGAAAATTACAATGATAAAAAGTGATGCGGACTGGACTTCAAATGTACATATGATTCCGGAACTTTTGTCGGGCTGGTCTGTGGCGAAAGATTGTTCTCAAGGATTGGATTATGGACAATATGCTGCCATTTTGCTTTTGTTTCATAAGGGAAATACCCTTGCAATGCGCACCATGGATGTGGAGGAAGCGTATGTACAGACACAGGAAGGGTACGAAAATTTTCAGATGGACCACGTTTTGTGTGAAACTGAGCTTACTGCCACCTATGAATTCCAACCGGTATTTCTTGGCTTTGTATCCATCCTTGAAAATTTCTCAAATGGATTCCGGATTCAAAATCATTCCGGATATAGTTATTTTCATGGGAAGGAGGGGATGTAAGGATGTCTTTTGGACAGTGGAAACCAACAATTACCCTCAAATATCAACCTTTTCCGAAGCAGGCATGTATTCATAAGATAATAAACGAACCAATAGATTCGAATCCGCAAGACGATATCTATAACCTGGGAGAACATCCTTGCCAAAAGGCATCCTTATGTTCCTTTTTTAAGGGATCGTATACGCTGGAAGCAGCTGTGATTATTCCTGTAGCAGCCGTGTTTTTCCTTACGCTCTTATTTTTCTTTCGGGTATTGCAGATTCAGACAGAAGTTCAGGAGGCGTTGAATTATGCAAGCAGAAAAACAGCATGTGAAGCATCTGCCGTTTCATCGCAAACGGGGCTTCTGGTATCTGCGGAAGCGTATTTTAGAAAGGAGTTGGGAACGTACAGCCTGCCGGAAAAATATATTCGCGGTGGAAAACATGCGATTACGATGGCGAAATCCGATCTGTCAGGAAATTATATTAATTTGCAGGTTAATTATTACATTAAAATTCCAATTAGCTTTTTTGAGGTAAAAGAGTCTACGGTCAACAACCCGGACGGATCTGTAAGGATCAACCGCACGACCAAAGTGACGGGGAGAGGACAGACTTATTTCGTAAACAAATTTTTAGATTCTCGAGACAATCGCGACCGCGATCCCGAAGATGTCCGAATTTGATAAGGGTTATCTCTTGGGTATGGGAGAAGCCATGGTAAGCCAGAAACAGGATGACAGAAAAAAGAAAGAAGGTGAGTTACATGAACACGTTCAAGAATTACGGATGCCCTAAGGGAGCACCGGGAGCTATGGGCGTTGACTATGCACAGCTTGAAAAAACAATTTCTTTTGCTATGCATCAGTTCATGGCGAAAAGAGAAGAGATCTTGCTTGGCGGGAAACCAGAGCCACCAGAGGTAACAGGATATAAAGTTTATATCTATTACAACGGTGGCGCGGCTGAGTTTTGGTTATGGCGTGAGAATCAGTGGGTAAATTGGTCTTATATGGAACAATGAAGAGTTTCAGCGAGTTCTACAAAAGGCTGCCGGAATGATTCTCCAGAAAGGATGCTCCAATAACTTAAATACCG
>ERZ773113.828-NODE-828-length-16150-cov-40.011743_pt1 | contig 16150 bp, 9 predicted proteins | sample MGYA00580565_ERZ773113 | MGnify/ENA primary metagenome ERZ773113 (study PRJEB29015, sample SAMEA2737827) | human gut metagenome | biome: human gut; feature: human-associated habitat; material: faeces | place: China | collected 2012 ...
ACGCTACTGCTGCTTCCGCTCTCCCCAGCATAGCTGGGGGCTTAGTATTTTTAGTCAGGCAAATCGACACTCGTATTCGTCAGGCCCGTGATGGTCGACGAGCCATTGGCGCTATTGAGCGTGAGGCCGCCCGTCATGGTGATGCTGTCGATATCCGTCAGGTCCTTGGCCAGTTTGATATCAAGGCCATCCTTATTGGCGACAACACCGATATTCTGTCCACTGGAAAGCTTATTCGTATCTGTCTCACCACCGGACAGCTTCAGCGTGCTGTTCAGCAGGCGCGTCACCTGTCCGTTGTCACCAGCGACAACAAGACCATCGTCCATGGTAGCCACATCATGAGACTTATCGCTCTGATCCGTATAGGTCAGACGGGTCTGGTCCTGCTGGGCCAGGTTCTTAGCCCCTGTATGGACGGACACGGACGCCTTGGTTCCCGCCGTGGTTCCCGTCAGATCCAGATAGCCGGCACCCTTGTCCTGGCGGAGTGCGGCAGCCTGGCTGCCGTTGTATTTCAGGGTGACTCCTGTATCGCCGGTGATGTTCACTTCATCAGCAGCTGACGCCCCTTTGAACAGCATGCTGCCGTCCACACCGGCAACATCCTTGCCATCTGTATCCTTCCCTGCGTGGGTACCCACTTCCAGGTTATCCTGGAGTTCTATGGAAATGTATTCATCTCCGTTATTGTCCTTCTTCACTTTGGTCAGGATATTGGCCTTACTGCGGTCCCAGCCGTCGCCGTCACCGCCGCCGGATACCTTGGGTGCATCGCCGAAGATGCGGATGGATTGACCGACGTTCTTGGTGATGGTGGCATCCGTAGCTTCTCCCTGACCGCCAGCCGTAATGCTGAAGGTAGCTGCATTGACCGTATCCTGGACGGATTGGCTCACTTTGTACAGCTGGTCTTCCGTAGCCGCCCGGCCGGATACATAATCGGTCCCGGTCCAGGTGGTATTGGTGAGGCCGGTGACGTAATTGCCAGTTTCATTTGTCTGGCTGATTTTCGTGGTAGCCGTCTGGTATCCCACTTTCGTGCTGTCTGCCGTAAGGCTGCCCTGGCTTCCCAGGTTGATGTCCTTGGCCAGCGCTAAGGTCAGGCTGCCGCTGGTGCCATCGGCATTTTCTGCAGCCACCACGCCGATATTCCCGGTAACCAGCTTGTTGTTAGTGTCTTTGGCCAGTTTATCTTGGGTAGCACCGCCGGTGACAGCCAGCGTACTCCCCAGGGTAACCGCCGCTGTACTGCCGTTGTCATCGCTGAACTTCAGGCCGTCACTCATGGTGGCTACCGTATGGAAAGCATCATCCGTTCCATCTTTGTAAACAAGCCGTTTATCGCCCTTGGAAGTGGTATTGGTCAGATAGGGTTTTCCATCCATATACTGGCTTTCCACAATCAGGTTGGAATAGGTGTTGTCGCTGTTGGGTCCGTACAGGAGCAGCTGGCCCTGAATATTAGTGCCGCTTTCGCCATAGCCCACCTGCATGGACCGGGCTTCCAGATCCTTGTCCAGTTCCACATAGAGGGCATTGTTCTTGTTGATGACCTTCACATTGCGGCCGGAATAATTGGTATCCTCATCGGTGCCCGTACCCAGAATGGATACGGTGCCGCCCAAATCAGCATGGAGGGCTGTCGTTTTGCCGGAGCTGTCCGAAGGATTGCTGTTCCCCAGAAAGTTCAGACCTTTGGCATCGGAACTGTCCGTCGCCCCCTGGGCTGCTGCCTTTAGGTCTCCAATGGTGGCCGCATGGTTCAAGGTGTCTCCCGTGGCATCAGACAATGCCGTAGTGCCCAGGCCGCTCGCTACATTCACGATCTGGCTGCCCCCGTTGTCCAGGCCGGTGGTGGTCAGAGACACTCTTCCACCCTCGGTGGAACCGGCCTTGGCAATGGTGATTCCTGTGCCGGTTACGGACGTGGTATTTCCTGCCGTATCCGTATAGGTGGCAGATGTGAGCTTCAGGTTTTTGCTGAGCGCCAGCTTGATGGCTGTATCAGTCGTATCAGCCGTGGTGGTCAGGTTCTCATCGTCGGCTGCCGTAATCTTGATGGTGCTTCCCAGGTCCTGTTTCACATCTTTGCTGCCGGTGCTGTCCGCTTCATCCGCCGTAAGGCCAAAGCCCCCGGTGGTTTTGCTCTTCAGGCTGGTGCTGACGCTGGCCAGCTGGTCTTCCGTAGCCGCCCGTCCAAAGACAGGCGTCCCGCTCCAGGTGGTGTTGTCCAGTCCGGTAAGATAGTCCCCGGTGGCAGAACCGCTGGTCTGGTTCCCCAGGACCAGGTCATTCCCCAGGGAAATGGAAGTGAGGCCGGTCAGATTCTTGGCCAGCTGCAGCTTGAGGGTGCTGCCGGAAGCGGCGACCCCGATGTTGCTGCCGGAAGAAAGGTCGTTGAAGGAACCTTCGCCGCCTGTTACCGTCAGCGTGTTATCCAAAAGTACGGATCCGGTGCCGCTGTCTCCAGCCAGCTGGAGCCCATCATTTAAGGTGGCCAGGGTATAGAGAGTCTTGGCTGCTGTAGTTTCATCCTGTCCGGCACTGGCAGCCCAATACTGGAAGCGCGGCGAACCGGCTGCTATGCTGTTCAGGAATTTGGGCCCGCCGTAGTTCTGGACCATGGCGGCAAAGTTCCCGTTGGCATCGCCCACGCGTAGGGACCCATCGACGCCGTTCATGGTCAGGTAAGCGCCGCCCGTCCCGGTCGCGGTAACCATACCATTCACGCCCGTGGTCTTGGACCCGGCCTTCAGGCTGGTGGCAGTCAGGTTATCGTCCAGTTTCACCGTAATGGTGCCGTTGTCCATGGTAGTGGTGATGTTGTCCGTGTTATAGGTGTGCTTTTCTTTTGCTGCACCGCCCAACACGCTGACAGTTCCTCCCAGTTGGGCATTGTAGGTATCACTGCCATCCGTTTTTTCAGCAGCATTGGCCTTGAAATTCAGGCCCTGCTGCAGAGCCGCATTGCTGGCGATGCCGGAAATCACTACATCCGTAGGAGTACTTCCCGCTACGTTATTTTTTACCTTGAGTGTTACCTTGCCGTCACTGCCTACCGTGTATTCCCCGCTGTCAGCAGCCACCAGATGGCTATCCTGATCCAGCACATGGGTCAGGTCAATCCCCGGAATGGCATCGCCGCCGTTTTTCGTTAGTGTCAGCGTTTTACCATCGGTGCTGACACTGCCGCCGGTCACATAGTAGTCATGGAGACCGGTGATTTGACCGGTTGTATTGTTAGAACGATTCAGCGTACCAGTACCTTCGCCTGTTGCCTCATTATAGGAAACGGATCCTCCCGATACAAAAACATCCGCTGCACTGACTTCGCCTTTAATCTGTTTGGCCACTGCATTCAACTGATCTTCTGTAGCTGCCCGGCCAGACATATAATTATCCGTCACCCAGGTGGTATTCTGCAGGCCGGTGATGCTGGTAATGTTGGACGTAGCACTGCCATTGGCGCCGCCGCCGGCCTGGCTGCCCAGGTAAATGCCTCCGGTGTAGGTACCATCGGTGCCCTTGGTGCCGCCCACCCGGACCGTGTCAAAGTTCACATTGGGAGTGGTAGCAATCTGGATATCCCCGTTTTGCGTAAGCGCGATGTTATCTCCTGCCACAAAGTTCAGGGTATTATCGGTGGGTGTAACAGTCTTCACATCCGTACCGTCGACCTGGGCTTTCCAGCCGGCATTCACGGTGGTGGAAACGGCGGCCAGCTCATCTTCCGTGGCCGCCCGGCCGCTCACATAGGTAGGGTCCGTAGTGGTCCAGAAAGTATTGGTGAGACCGGTCAGATAGTTACCGGCTGCCACCGTTCCATTTTTATTGTCCGTCAAAGTCCAGCTGCTGCCCGTACCGGAATAATTCCCCAAATGGATGCTGCCGATGGCCCCGTAGCCATTGATCCCATCCATGAACAGCAAGGTTCCCAGGGACAGGGTCCCAGCGGTGCCGTTCAGTACCGCGCCATTGTCACCCAGAGTCAGGGTATCATTCAGGGCCACTTCATAATCCACGGTGCCATCCGTCTTGGTGGTCTTGGTGACCTTCGTATTGTTTTTGGTGCTGTCCTTGCTTACGGTGACCATCTGGCTGGCGATGGTCTTTACATCGCCGATGTTGGCAGCGTTATCTTCCATTCCATAAATGGCTTTCCCTGCCGTATCCATCCCGCTGGCACCGCTGGCTACACTGGTGATCTGTTTGCTGCCGCCGCTGATGCCGCTGGTGGTGATACTGGGACCGTCGGTGAGGGAAAGTCCGCTGCCGTTCAAGGTGGAAGATCCGGTGGTCAAAGTGCCGTCGGACCCATCCAGGATCAGGGCCTTGCTGCCGGTTCCCACGGTCACTTTGTCCGCCGTCAGCTGGGTATCCATGGCAATGGTGATATTTCCGCTGTCATCGATGGAAGTGGTCAGATTGTCCGTGGTATAGGTGTGGCCGGATTGGGCATCATGGGCCTTGATGGACACCGTATCCCCCAGCGCCTTGTTCACCACTTTGTAGCCGGTGGTGCTGGAAGCATCGGTGGTGTTGGTGGTAAAGTTCAGCCCTTTGGCAATGGCTGCCGTATTGGAGGCTATATTTGTCTGGTTGGTGCTCACCGCATCGGACACGCTCTGGAGCTGGTCTTCCGTAGCCGCCCGGCCGCTGACAGCCTTGGTGGTGCCTACGGTCCAGGTCTTGTTATCCAGACCGGTGACATAATTGCCTGTCTTCGAAGCATCACTGCCGTCACTTTGGCTGCCCATGACCACCGTGCCCGCTGTAATCGAGTTGAGTCCGGTCAGATTCTTGGCCAGCTGGAGCTCCAAGGTCCCATCGCCGGCAGTAACGCCGATGTTATTGCCGGAGGCCAGATTGGCATCATTCGTTTCGCCGCCAGTAACGGTCAGGGTGCTGTCCAGGTTCACCGTTCCAGTACCAGCATCACCGGCCAGTTTCAGTCCATCATCCAGGGTGGCCACCGTGTGCCTGGTCGTGCCGTCTCCGTCAGTGTACTGGAGCCGGTTGACTGTTGCATTCTTTACCGATTTGGCACTGGTATCATAGGCCGTAGTCAGGGACGTGGCTTCATATTTGGTACTGTCCGCAGAAGGTCCCACGATTTTCACAGAACCGGCATAGCCCTGAACAGAACTGGTCGTAGCCTGTCCGGCGGTAACACTGTCTACCCGGATGTTTTTGTCCAGGCCGATATTCAGTTTGGTGGTAACCGTCTTCCCGTCATTGGCCGTTTCACTGACACCAGTGACCAGGATGTTCTCTCCGGAATATTCCGTAGATGCCTTGGTACCGCTGCCCTGAATCTGAAGGGTGCCGCCCTGATTGATGTGGACAGTGGTATCTGTATTGTTCCCCTGGAAATTCAAGCCTTCGCTTTCTACGGCTTTCAGCTGGGCCACGTTGACAGCGTCGGTATCATTGGTACCGGCGGCCAGATTGGTAATCTGACGGGAAACGGTGATGGCATTGCCGCTTTCATCCTTTGTATTGCCGCCCAGGGACATGGCACCTGCTGTGGAAACCCAGGTAGTGGACGTATCGCTGTCTCCAGCCAGATAGCCTTTGGCGCCTTTCGCCACATCAGCAATGGAGTGGGCGCCTACTGCCACGCCGCCTTCCACATTGGCAACGGATGACACGCCCAAAGCCGTACCTTCATCCTGCATGGCCTTGGCATTATACCCATACGCAGAACTGCCTGTCTTGGTGGCCTGAGCCATAAAACCTACAGAAACAGCCGCCCCATTGGTAGTGGATGACGTATCTGTATTGGCCGTACCTGCATTAGAACCTACGCCCAAAGCGACGGAAAAATTGCCGCTGGCATTATTTTCCGTGCCCACAGCCACAGATTCTGTACCCGCAGCCGTGGAGCCATAGCCCACTGCCATGGCTCCCAAGCCGCTGGCGGTGGAATTGATGCCCATGGACGTGGCATAGTCGCCGCTGGACTTGGTATTTACGCCGAAGGCCAGGGAATAGGTGCCGGTAGCGCCATCATTATAGTAGTTGGCCAGCGTATTTTCCGCAATGGTAGTGCCATCAGTTTTGGTACCGGTTTTGATGCTCAGGAAATGGCGGCCTGCCTGTTCCAGCTCATCTTCCGTAGCTGCCCGGCCGGAGGCATATTTCCCCGGCGTCCAGGTGGTATTAGTAAGACCGGTGATGAAATTGCCGCTTTCCGTGGCACGGGTGGAGGAAAGGCTTGTAATATTGCCATTGCTGTCATAGACAGGGACGTAATAGGTATAGGTATAGCTGGGCTGCCTGCCAATGGTAATGGCCCCGATATTGGCCAGGCCCGCCGTGCCGTTCAGGGAAATATAATTGGCTGCATCAGTGCTGAGGCCGGCGGAAATGGTGCCTGCTGTGCCGTCAAGGACGACGGCCTTGCTTCCTGTGGTATCGGTGCTGTCCTGCAAGGTAACTTTAGGCAGCAGGCTGATGGTGGTGGTCTGCACCCCATCACTGTCTGTGGCTTCTACGGCATGGACATTCTTTTCGTCGCCTTTGACCTTGATCTGGTTCTTGGCCGTTGCCACTGCCTCTGCTTTGGCAGCGGTCAGCTGTTCCATGACCACCACATCGTGGTTATCGATGCCATCAGCTACATTGACCAGGCGGTTGTAGGCAGCAGAGTCATATGTGTTTTCTGTAACCGTATGGTTCTGATAATCTACGGTATAATAAACATCCCCTGCCTGATGACCAAACGATACAATACGCCCATCTGTATCCGCTGTGCGAGATGAGTCGATCACAGAGGCCGTGGACTCATAGCCGATGGCCACGCCATTGGCCACCGTGACCGTAGCCTGTTTGCCGGCAGCCAGACCGCTGGCAGCCTTTGCACTGGTACTGCCGCCGGCAATGCCGACGGAATAGTTGCCCTGCACCGAAGACAAGACGCCGCCAATGGCGACGGAATCCTGACCGATGCGGGAAAAGGGATTGCTGTCCCTATCGGCTGGATACTGATTGCCATTGGTATCGGTAAGAGGGTTCCCGTCATTATCTACGGCCACTTTACCCGTCACATTGCCAGTACCACCAATGACGATGGAGCCATAGCCAAAGGCTTTATTGCCGGTACCGCCGCTGACCGTAGCAAACTCGCCACCAGCCTGATTCTGTCCACCACCGGTAACGCTGGAATCTTTGCCAGTAGCCTTATTCTGTCCACCGCCGCTGACGCTGGAGGCATCGCCCCAGGCTTCATTGTCTTCGCCGCCGCTGATACTGGAATTCTCGCCGGTAGCATGGTTCTTGGACCCACCGCTGACGCTGGAATATTTTCCTTCCGCATGATTGACAAAACCTCCACTAACCGTGGCACCCTGACCCGTAGCCTGAGACGTATCTCCGCTGTCGGAACCACCGCCCCCGATGACTTGCCCACCTGTCGCCGCAAACACTTCCGAGCCGGCACTCCCCATAAGGAGCACCACCCCCAGCCCCAGTGCTGCAGCGGCCTTTCCCACCACTGTAAGGCAGGTGCTCTTGTTTTTGCCTGCCCGTTTAGCCAGTTCAGAAACTACAACATAGCAATGTTTTGTGCGATTCCAGACCACCTTGTAAACTTTATTCATGAAATCTCCTTTGATCAAAAATGGTACACAGACTGCCGGTCTATGGCCAGGTGACACGAAGAAAATACAAAATCCTATACAGAAAAAAGATATAATCCCATAAACCACAAGAAAATTAATATGTCTTATGTTAATGCATTGCCTCCCCGAATGCAATAGTATTTGTCGATGTGCTTCGAAAGTTTTGAAAGTAGAGCACGACCTTCATCTTTGAAAAGTTATAAATGATAAAACCGCCCTATTGAAATAATAAAAAAGCGATGATACTGTAGTAATTCTGCCTATTTCCTTATATCTATTTGAACATTGATGTAAAAGGCGATTTGTTCATATACCTTATAAAAAGGGGTTTTAAAATTAATTAGTTACCTGAAGTTACTATTAATTAATTTATTTCTAATCTTTATGGGTATATGAGCTTAGGTATATGAGCTTAATACATATGCCTAGTCCCTTCATCCCCTCTTCCACTGTCCCTTTTCCTGCAGCATAAAAAAAGACGAAGGCCGAAGCCTTCGTCTTTTTTAGATATAATTTTTATTTTAACAAGTTGCCATCTTCAAAGTAGTTAATCCGCATAGCCTTTCTCACTCTCTGGAGGGTGCCATCGGCTTTGGCAGCCGCTTTTTCTGTGCCTTTCCGGAGGATATCCACCACGTCATCAAGGTGCTGTTCCCAGTGCTGGCGGCGTTCACGGATAGGAGCCAGTTCTGCCTGCATCACGTTGTTAAGGAACCGTTTGACTTTGACGTCTCCCAGACCGCCTCTGGTGTAGTGTTCTTTCATTTCGTCCAGGTTTTTATATTCCGGCAGGAATTCTGCGAAATATTCATCTTTGCAGAAGGCGTCCAGGTAGGTGAAGACAGGGTTGCCTTCCACATGGCCCGGGTCATCTCTACGAAGATGGGTGGGGTCGGTGAACATGGACATGACTTTCTTTTCAATGTCTTCTGGTTTTTCGCAGAGATAAATGCAGTTGCCGATGGATTTGCTCATCTTAGCCTTGCCGTCGATACCGGGAAGGCGGAGACTTGCTTTATTGGTGGACAGGACAATTTCCGGTTCCACCAGGGTTTCACCATAAATGTCATTGAATTTGCGTACAATTTCCCTTGTCTGTTCCAGCATGGGTTCCTGGTCTTCCCCTACCGGCACGGTAGTAGCGTCAAAGGCGGTAATGTCAGCTGCCTGGCTGACAGGGTAGCAGAGGAAGCCGGCGGGGATGCTGGCTTCGAAATGTTTCTGCTGAATTTCCGCTTTTACCGTAGGATTTCTTTCCAGCCGGGATACGGTGACCAGGTTCATGTAGTACATGGTCAGTTCCGGCAGGGCCGGTACCAGAGACTGGATAAAGATATTGGACTTCTCGGGGTCGATACCTACGGAAAGGTAGTCCAAAGCGACCTGGAGTACGTTTTTCCTGACTTTTTCAGGATTATCCGCATTGTCCGTCAGGGCCTGGGCGTCAGCAATTTCGATGTAAATTTCATCAAACTTGCCGGAATTCTGGAGGGCTGCCCGTTCTCTGAGGGATCCTACATAGTGACCTACGTGAAGGTGTCCGGTGGGACGGTCGCCGGTTAAAATAATCTTCTTCATATATGACAACTCCTATCCATGAAATATATTTTCTTTATTTTATGCTTAAAAACAGGTTTCCGCAACCGTGTCTGATAGAAAGAAAAGGCACAGGCCCCGAAGGATGCCTGTGCCCCATGTATTTCTTATTCCACGGTCACTGATTTTGCCAGATTTCTTGGCTTATCCACATCGTTTCCTCTCTTCACGCTGGTATAGTATGCGAGAAGCTGCATAGGAATGACGGACAGAATGGGGGCAATGAAGAAGTCCACTCTGGGGATCCGTACGGTTTCAGTGGTGTACTTGCCCAGTTCTTTATCATCTTCATAGCCGATGCCAAGGACTTCAGCGCCCCGGGCTTTGACTTCCTGGATATTGCTGTACATTTTGGAGCTCACCGCATCCTGGGTAGCTACGGCAATCACAGGGGTATCGGCGGTGATGAGGGCCAGGGTGCCGTGTTTCAGTTCGCCGGCTGCGTAGGATTCCGCATGGATATAGGATACTTCTTTCAGTTTCAGTGCCCCTTCCATGGCGATGGCATAGTCGATGGAACGGCCCAGATAGAAAATGTCATGGGCTTTGATAAGGCGATCTGCCACTTCAGCCATATGGTCCTTTTCTTTCAGTACCTTTTCAATCTGCTTGGGCAGGTCTTTCAATCCATCAGTAATCTTATGGATGAGGTCCATGGAAATGGTGCCTCTGAGCTGTGCCATGTACAGGGCCAGCATGAGGAGTGCCACCAGCTGGGTGGTATAGGCTTTGGTAGAGGCTACGGCGATTTCCGGGCCTGCCAGAGTATAGACGACATGGTCTGCTTCCCGGGCAATGGAGGAGCCGATGGAGTTGGTGACAGCCAGACTTTTGGCGCCGTGTTTCTTCGCTTCTTTCAGTGCTTCCAGGGTATCGATGGTTTCGCCGGACTGGCTCACTACGATGCAGAGGGTGCGATTGGTGGTCAGGGGTTTGCTGTAGCGGTATTCCGACGCGATTTCTACGGAAACCGGAATCTTTACGAACCGTTCAATGTAGTGCTTGGCCACCAGACCTGCATGGTAGGCGGTGCCGCAGGCCGTAATAAGAATATTGTCAATATTCTCAAAGCATTCCTTTGTCCAGCCCAGATCAGGGAATGTGACGGAGCCGTCTTTGTTCAGATGGATCTGCACCGTATCGCGGACTGCTTTGGGCTGTTCGAAGATTTCCTTCAGCATGAAATGGGGATAACCGCCCTTTTCTGCTGCTTCGGCAGACCAGGTCACTTTCTGGATTTCTTTCTGCACCGGTTTTCCATCTCTGTCAAGGATGGAGACCTGGTCAGCTTTCACTACCGCCACTTCTTCATCATCCAGAATGTAGATGTCCCTGGTATGGTTAATCACAGCAGGAATATCGGAGGCAATGAAGTTTTCTCCTTTGCCCAGACCGATGATGAGAGGGTTGTTCTTCTTGGTGCAGATAATGGTATCAGGATAGGAGCTGTCCATAATCACAAGGCTGTAGGAACCTTCGATAATAGAAAGCATTTTGCGGACCGTGGAAAGGAAATTGCCATCGTCCAGCTCTTCCAGAAGATGAGCTACCACTTCCGTGTCCGTTTCGGACTTAAAAACGTGGCCTTTTTCCATAAGGTCCTTTTTCAGAGTCAGATAGTTTTCAATAATACCATTATGAACCACCACAAAATGGTTATGGCAGTCTCCATGAGGATGGGCATTTCTGTCGGAAGGCTTGCCGTGAGTAGCCCAGCGGGTATGTCCAATGCCGATATGGCCCTGGAGAGGATGCTTTTTCAGCTCGTTTTCCAGATTCACCAGGCGGCCCTGCTTTTTCTCAATGTTGATTTTTCCATTTTCATAAACCGCAATGCCTGCAGAATCATATCCTCTGTATTCCAGGCGGCGGAGTCCGTCAATCAGAAAATTCGTGGCATTTCCACTGCCTACATAACCTACAATACCGCACATAAATGGTATTCCTCCTTATATTCATACTGATTCAAGATTTTCATTTGTATAGGGAAACTGCGTGTATCCAATCCAAGTTATACATACGTTTCATATTATATCACAAATCGTATCTTTTTGAAATTGAACAGGCAGAGGCGCCGGGATATGATTTCCGGCGCCTCTGCCAACTATTTGATTCTATTTTACATCTGGGTGATCATAGATTCAAGACTCTGCATATCCTGCATATTGGCAATCCCTTCCACCGCCGCAGCCACACCGAGGGCCATGAGGGCAATGAAGAAAATCACAATGAGGATATAAGGGGTCAAAGCAATGAGAAAAGATTTTCCCGGGCGGAAACGATAATTCTGTCCAATGGCCGTCACATCCAGGTAGAAAGACCAGATCCAGATGGCAAAGCTTCCTATGCCGGACAGAGCACCCACACCCGCTTCGGCCAGAAAGGTAAAGAAAACAGAAAAGGCCATGGGCAGAGAAGCCGCCATGAATCCTGCCGTAATACCTCTGGCGGTACCCATGCCGCCCCAGAAGCCGGAAATATAGTCGATGACAGCGCTGTGCACCAGAAGGGCTGCCCCCATGAAGAGGACCATGAGAAGGAACTGCATCACCAGCCCCGGCCCCTGCTGAAACAGGGAGAGGGACATGAGAAGCACCACAAATATCCAGATGAAGAATCCTTCTTTCAGCTTTTCCTCGTTAGTGATTTCCATCAAGGCCTGCCGGGGTGAAATGATGAGGGCCATAGCCAGATCAAGTAACTGATTCATACAATCCTCCTTACTTCATAGACGGCACAGAAGAGCCTGCCACAGACTCCTTGAAGGAATCGGCCAGCGCCTTTCCAAAGACACCGGACAGATTTCTGGCCTCGCCGGAAAGAATGCCCTTCAGGGAAACACCGCTGCCATAACTTTTCACCGGAATATTTTCACTCTGGATGCCGCCACTGGAAGCTGCATAGCTCAAAGCGTCGTAATAATTGCCCATGGCGTCCACCAGTCCCAGGTCCTGGGCCTGTTTTCCGGTGAGAATCCGGCCATCTGCAATGGAGCGTACCTTATTTTCATCCATTTTGCGTCCGTCTGCCACAGTCTGTACAAACTGGTTGTAAATATCATCCACCATGGTCTGCACCATTTCTTTTTCTTCCCCCGTCATGGGACGGTACATGGAAAGGATATCCTTATGGGCGCCGCTCTTAATCTTTTCATTTTTAATGCCAAGCTTGTCCATCAGATCTTCCACATTGGTGTAATCCATGTACACACCGATGCTGCCGGTAATGGTGGCGGGAGATGCAAAGATGTAATTGCCCTTGCTGGCCAGCCAGTAGCCGGCAGAAGCACACATATCTCCCATGGAAATAATAATGGGCTTGCCGCTGCTCCTAATCTTATCCATTTCCTCTGCAATTTCCTGGGTAGCTCCCGTGGAACCGCCGGGGCTGTTGATGCGCACCAGGATGGCCTTGGCCTGGGGATCCTTCCGGGCCGTCTGAAACTCTTTCATAATCTGCTCACTGGTCACACCGCTGCTGCCGGAGAGAATCGAATCGGTATCGGGGCCGCCGTAAATGGGGCCATCAATACGAATCACCGCCACATAGCCCTGCTTGGCGCTTTCCAAGCCGCTGTCCTTCCAGAAATCGGAAGTTCCTGCCGCAATGGCCGCAATCAGCAGAATCACAATGCAGAGCAGCATATATTTTCTTTTTGCTTCTATATTCATAACCTGCCTCCTCTTCAGGAAATGATGATTTCATCCATGTCAAAATCAGCTTACAGAAATTATAGCACACCCGGAGAAAGCCGTCTTTCATAAATCTCAGGAGATGAAGAATCTTTTTCCTCCAATAGAACTCTTGCATTCAGGCGACGATTCATGTATAATAAGTCATACATGGCCGGTTAGTCAAACGGTTAAGACGCTGCGTTCTCAGCGCAGAGAGTATGGGTTCGAATCCCATACCGGTCACCATGGAAAAAAGAGTACTGGAAGGTACTCTTTTTTTGTGCCATGTTTTCCCTTTTCTCTCCGAGCTGCTGATTCTTCTCGTCAGAAGATATACTGCACCAGAAACATATAAAAGAGTGTGCCCCCTGCCATGGAGAGAAGCATCTGCCGTCTCCAGAGATGCAATAGAGCCGTGAGCCCCATGCCCAGAGCTTCCGGAATGCCGTGACTGCCGGAGAGGAGGGAAACATCCTTCAGGCAGTACACCACCAGCAGGGCAAAAACGGCGGAAGGAAGTGCTTTCCCCAGGTATTTCACATAGCCGGGAAGACGGCTTCCCGGTTTGAAAATCAGAAAAGGAAGAAACCGGGTAGTCATGGTTCCCAGAACGCAGAGAGCTATGGTCGCTATCTGCTGCCACAAAGGCATGGACGTCATAAAAATCCACCCGCTTTCTCTATGGGCTTTCTAAGCAGGGTAAGCACCAGAAGCATACCTGCCATGGCAGGTATAATGAAGGCATCCTTTCCGAAGAAAAGAAGGGAGAGTATCGAAGCGGCAAGGCCGATGAGGGCCGTGTAATGCTTCCCTTCCTTCAGCCACTGCTCCAGAAATACCACAAGGAACATGGTAGTCATCACAAAGGAAAGGCCTTTCGTATCAAAAGAAACAAGGGATCCCAACAGGCCGCCGATCATGGCGCCGGAAACCCAGTAGGTATAATCCAGGAAAGACACCCAGAAATAGTACCAGCCCCTGTCCACATCGTAAGGAATGGTGGCGGAATAGTTCAGTGCAAAAGTTTCGTCACACATCCAGAAAATCAGGAAAGGTTTCTTCCATCCCGTTCCCCTGTACTTTTCCAGCATGGCCAGACCATAAAACAGATGCCGGGCCTGTACCGTCAGTGCCACCACCAGCGTCTGCCAGGGCGCAAAGGAAGAAAGCAGCATGGATACCGTCACAAATTCCAGAGAACCGCCAAATATGAACATGGCCATAAGGGTAGGATATATAAAAGAAAAGCCCAGGGTATACATATAAAAGCCATAGGCAAAGGCAATAAACCAGAACCCTGCAAATATGGGAATGGTGCAGGGAAAAGCCTCATGCAGTGCTTTCCATACCGGAGACGAAGAGGAATACATAGGCCCTCCTTAGAAAAACAATAAAGGATACCTGTCCTGCTTTACAGGTATCCTTTATTGTATGGGAAAGAAAAGGAGAATGCAAGAGGCAGGGCGCCCTTTGGGTGCTAGAGCAGGCACCTCCTTCACAGCATTCTCTCTCCTTTTAAAGGAAGAAGACCGCCCCTTTAATCCGGTACCCCGGTGTCTCTGACCGCACCTTAAAAGTGGCGTCCTTCTGTCAAAGACGCCGCTTTTAATGATCATATATTATTTATCATCCCCTACCCCAGGCGGATCGTGTCATGGGTGGTGAGGTCCGGCGGGAGGAAAGGCGAAAGGCCGTGAACCGTCCGGCTGCCGGCGGCTTCGGTGAAGGCTTCGAAAATAGCCATATCCAAGCCGTCGTAGGTATAGGAGTATTCCGGATGCCACTGTACAGCCCAGAGGAATTTCTTAGCCGGTGCATAGGCCGCTTCCACCAAGCCGTCTTCCGATACGGCCATGGGCTTCAGGGATTCCGCCAGCTTCTTCACTGCCTGATGGTGAAGAGAATTCACGCCCAGGAAGTTCACACCCAGTCTTTCATAGAGAGGGCTTCCGGTAAGGATGCTGTTGAAATGAGCCACCCAGTCATAGGCAAAGTCCATGACATGGTTCGGAGCATGAAGGGTGGGACATTCAGCAGCAATGTCCTGATACAGGCTGCCGCCCAAGAGAGCATTCATCAGTTCCAGGCCCCGGCAGATACCAAGAGCCGGCACATCATGATCCCAGCAGTAATGGAACACCATAGTTTCCAGCTCATCCCGTGCCGGGCACACCGGCCCGCAGACCGGCCGTTTCTCTTCGCCATAGAGGGAAGGCGATATATCCTGTCCGCCGGTAAAGAGGAACCCGTCAAAGTCCTCTGCCATGTCTCCAAATTCCTCTTCTGTCAGATGAAGAGGAAGAATGACAGGAATTCCACCGGCTTCTTTAATGGAATCCATGTATCCCGGCAACATCCAGATACTTTCCTTTTCTTCGTCCCACAGCGGCATAACCCCGATCTTTGGCTTTCGCATCATCAACACCTCCTGTTTGACAGGAAATCTTCCTGTCTACTATATAAAATAATAATCCATTCAATCCCCTATAAACAAAAAGATGCTGCCATGGGGCAGCATCTTCGCTGAAAGCAAAAAGGCACTGATTTCTATCAGCGCCTTTGCCTTTCTGAAATTCTATGTTCATAGTATAGCGGAAACCATATTAAAAGGCAAGGAGCCTGCTTAAGAAGAATTTTATAACTGCTTCAAGAAAAATAAGGGTGCCTGGCTAGGTAAGAAGTGCCATGAACCGCCATGCATACAAATCCTGATGAGGACAGCTCTATGAATGAATCAACGCCTTCTTTTCCTTGACAGGCCGTGCGAAGAGAAGAAGCAGTGCGATTTCCAAAGCCCCTATCAGAAGAAGGCCCAGGGAAGTTCCCACCCCTTCGATGATGGCGCTCACCAGCAGGGAGCCAAAGGGCGCACTTCCCAGGAATACGAAGGTATAGAGTCCCATGATGCGGCCCAGAAATTCCTTGGGCGATGCCATCTGAATCACCGTATTGCAGTTCACAATGAAGGCGATGACGAAAAAGCCCAGAAGTCCGAAAAGAATCAGGGCCGGGATGAAATAGGATACAAAGCTCACTGCCATGAGGAGCAGGCCGCAGAGGATGGCGGATCCGAAAATCATACCATGGGAAAGATGATTCCGGGACGCCCCTGCCAGAAGACCGCTGACCATGGAACCGGCACCGGCTGCGAAAAGAATGGAGCCGAAGCCGTCAATACCGGCATGAAGCACCCGGTCTGCAAAAAGAGGACCATAGGTGCCCATGTTCAGTATAAGCCCGCTCACAATGCCGGCG
>ERZ773113.849-NODE-849-length-15993-cov-24.659117_pt1 | contig 15993 bp, 9 predicted proteins | sample MGYA00580565_ERZ773113 | MGnify/ENA primary metagenome ERZ773113 (study PRJEB29015, sample SAMEA2737827) | human gut metagenome | biome: human gut; feature: human-associated habitat; material: faeces | place: China | collected 2012 ...
GATCGTATACTCCTTTGCCTTTCCGGGGGCAAGGGTCAGCTTACGCCCATCGGGCAGGGTGACATCGGCGGTCAGGTTGGCGGGGATCTCAAACTCATAGGTCACCGCATCGCCGTCATACCGCCAGCCGCTTACGATGCGCCCGGCCGGGGAATCGTAGGCAGCCTTGGCGCTACCCAGCGATTTATCCGGCGTCGGGGCAATCGTCAGTACGCCGTCCGCGTAATGGATGCCGCACACGCCGCCGAACAGCCAGCCGCAGATGGCACCGTAGCTGTAATGGTTCAGGGATTCGTGCGGCTTGCCGTTTTCGTCAATGCCCGTCCAGGTTTCCCAAACGGTCGTGGCACCCTTGCCGACCTCATACAGCCAGCCGGGGGCGTCGGGCTGCAAAAGCAGCTTGTAGGCAGTGTCCGCATAGCCGTATTTTGCCAGCACATCGCACAAAAATGGCGTGGACAAAAAGCCTGTGTTCAGGTGGTAGTCGTTCTCGGCAACCATCCGGTTCAGCGTTTCGGCGGCGGCTTTGCTTTCGTCCTCACCCAGCAGGGCAAAGGCAATGGCGCGGACATACTCGCACTGGCGGTCAGAGTGGATAATGCCGTTCTCGGTGAACGCCGCGCGGTAGGCTTTTACGGCGTTGGCGGCAGTATCGCGGTAGTTGGCAGCATCGTCGGACTTCCTCAGTGCATCAGCTACTTCCGCCAGCAAGCGCCCGGAGTATGCCAGATACGCCGTACCCACGCTCTTGCGCGGGTTCATCATTGCCTGCATGGGGGTGATGCCCGGCTCGCACCATTCGCCGTAATCCATGCCGTTTAAAACGGTGAACTTGGCGTAATCACCGCCCTGCTGCTCATCGGTTGTCTGCTGTGCGCGCCCCAGCAAAAAAGCGTACCAGCACTGCATCATCTCATAGTTGTCCGCCAGAATTTTGCGGTCACCCGTGCGTTTGTACAGGGCATACGGCACCAGAATCGCCGCATCGCCCCACCCTGCCGACATGCAGAGCATCGGGGTCATATAGCCGGGGCGGGCGTTCGGCGGGGCAATGTTCGCCATGCGCCCGTCCGGGTACTGGTTCAGGCGGCACTCCGCCAGCCATTTTTCCGCCACGGGGTAGCAGTCCATCAGGGTCAGGCCGGTTTCAATAAACACGCCCATATCCCCTGTCCAGCCGGCGCGTTCGCGGGTCGGGCAGTCGGTGGGAATATCGCAGAAGTTGCCCTTCTGGCTCCAGATGCTGTTCCTGACAAGCTGATTGACAGCATCGTTTCCGCAGGTAAATGTACCTGTCACCGCCATATCGGAGTAGACGGCGTGGGCAGTAAACACAGCATCGGTCAAGTCGGCGTCGGTTTCGACCTTGGCGTAGCGGAAGCCCATGATGGTGAAGTGGGGTTTGAAGTGGTTTTTCCCCTCTTTGCAGACAAGCTCCAGCATCTGGGCGGTGCCGCCCTCCTTGTGGCGGGCACGGTCCTGGAAGTTTTCCTGGGTAAAATTGCCGTTTTCGTCCAGCGTTTCGCCGCAGGTCAGCTTGACCTTTTGCCCGGCGCGGGCGGTCAGCGCCATCTCCACATAGCCGGCGATATTCTGCCCAAAGTCCAGCACGGTCTCGCCGTTGGGCGTTTGCAGCAGCTTGCCGGGGAATGCTTCGTGTTCCAGAATCGGCACGGTATTCATACCGGTAATGGGCAGATCATCACGGTAGGTGCGCACACCGTGCCAGCCGGTCAGTTCGCCCTCAAGTTGTGCATTGTAGACCTCGCCCTGCTGCATATCGTTCTGACGAATAGGCCCGCATTGCGTTGCCTGCATCGTGTCATCGGAAACGCAGACCGGTTTGCCGTCCACCTCCAGCTGAAACAGCACGCCCAGGGTATCACCGAACAAATCACGGTCGCCATCCACACCGCCCGTGCTGCGGTGCCAGCCATCACCGAGAGCAATTAAAAGCTCATTCTCGCCCTCGTGCAGCAGCGCGGTCACATCGTAGGTCTGCGCACCAAGATGCTTGTTCCCGGTAAAGCTGCCGGGGGCCAAAACCATATCCCCGACACGCGCGCCGTTCAGCCATGCCACATACAGTCCCTTTGCCGTGATGTACAGCCGTGCCTCGCCCTTGGATGCCGTGAAGCTTTTGCGCAGGTACGATGCCGGACGATGGGGCTTGTACGACTCGGCTGCACCCTTGCCCGCGGCTTCTTTTTCTGCCTGCTTGCGCTCCCAATTGGGGCGGGCAAAGGCGTTGATGGCATCGTCACCGGGGATATCGATTGGCTCGGTCTCGGGGTCCACCCACTCCCCTACCCAGTCGCACTGTGCAAGGCCGGTCTCAAAGCGTGCCTCACTCCACGCGCCGGGGACATCGTTTTCATCCCACAGACGCACGCGCCAGCACCCGCTCACGCGGGAGCCGCCCACTGCCGGAACGTCAGCGTGCATGGCACTGCTTTGTACTTTGCCGCTCTGCCATACGGTTTTGTTGTTGGCGGTTACTTCAATTTCATATGCCGTCTGGCGCACGCCGTCAGCGCACTGCCAAGACAAAAACAGCGGCCCGGCGTCAATACCGACAGGCGCTGTCAGATGGTTGGTTTTAAGGTTTATTGCTCGCATCGTCAAGGGACTCCTTTATATTGTATTACCTATATTATAAAGAAACCGTGCGAAGATGCGAACACAAAAATTGCAGAACAAGGATAATTATTCACAAATTAGCACCTTAATATGCGATGTATATCTTTTGTAGCGCAGACAGGACAAAACCCGGAGCAATTTCTTTGCTTACATCAGCTTGGAAACGGCTCCTGATCATTTTATCATGCTCAAGCTGAACAAGCTGGAAAAGCAAACCATCCGCCCAGCAGCAGAAGTTTATGACGTCTGCGCCCAGCTGTGCAGCGTGGCCGTGCAATTTGAGGATGCGTGGGAGCGCAAGGACATTGAATTTGACGCTGACCTAGAGGATGCCGCCTACACACAGGCCGACCCCGGCTTGCTGGAACTGGTGTGGACGAACTTGCTTTCCAACGCGGTGAAGTTCACACCGCAGGGCGGCAGCATTACCCTGCGCCAAACGCGGGCGAACGGCAAAATTTATGTTTCCGTGACTGATACCGGCTGCGGCATGGATGAAAAGACGATAAAACGCATCTACGATAAATTCTACCAAGGCGACACGAGCCACTCCACCGAGGGCAATGGCCTTGGCATGGCGCTGGTCAAGCGGATTCTGGAATTGACCGGCGCAGAGATGCAGATAGAAAGCACCCCCGGCAAAGGCTCGACCTTTACGGTCGTGCTGGCCGAGAGAAAATAAGCAAAACCGACATTGTACAGGCAGATACACCGCGCAATGTCGGTCTTTTTTTAATTTTTTTCAGAATTAAGGCAACACCGCACAATTCCCGCCTTGCGGCTTAAGCACCGCTCCGGCAGCTGCGGCACGGCATCTGCGTTGCCAAAATGCTCGATAATGTCGGGTTGCGGTACCCGCATCGTGCTTCGGGGGCAAAAGCCCCTCGCACTCTGCGACCGCTGCCCCTGCTTCGGTTCGCTGTTTCCGCCACTGGCGGCGCTCACCTTTGCAGCATCCAGTATTATCTGCGCTCTTGGCTTAGCATCTGCCGCACCTCGCTCGCCGTATCGGCACTTAGAATTATGCGATATTGCCCTTATTTAATATTGGAAGCGATTACACAAGAGCAGCATAATTTATGTTCCGATACCGATATAAAAACTTTTTCACCATTTTCCGACTCAAGTACCTGTTGTCAATTCTAATATTGTTGTATGATATATAAAATAAAGAAGCCACAGGCACAATACCTGCGGCTTCTTTCGTGCTTCTTTCTACCTCTTAATGTATAACCGGAGGTTTTCTATCCAGCGCTTCATTGTTCAGCAGCAGCCCCAACACGGCAAAGCGATAGGTTACAATTCGCCCGTGGTCCATTGATTTGCGAATATCCTGAATCCGGACAATTTTTTTCAACGTTTCAAGCTGATCTTCCATCAGATAAAATGTAACCTGCTTATTGATCGGCTTTGCGCCCCGCTTTCCGGTTTGCTCCGGCAGATATTCTATAATATCTTTGCTTTCTGGCAACACATAATAGCTGCTTCGCTTGCCCTCCGGAATCGCAGCGTAGTCTTCCGATCCAAATACAACGCAGTGTTCTGGTTTCACACTTGCTGCTTTGTTGAGCTCACTGATCAATAATTGATTGGCAATCGTTCCCACGCGAAGCCCCTGATAAGCGGCTTCCAATTCAAAGCATTCATATATTTCCGGCCGGAAACGAATCAAAACTCTTTCTTTTTTCATTGTGTCCACCGGCATCAATCGATCGATTCTATGATGTTTTTAAGCTTCATCGAAATCTCGATGATTTCATTCAGCGCCGCAACATCTGCATCACGGGATTCTTTGGATACACCTTTCAGCGCTTTTGCAAATGCCTTACTGCTGTATGCCTTATTCAATTTTTTGACCATTTGGGGAACACTTTTCTGGATCATGCTGCTCTTGGTTTCTGTAACCTCGTGTTCCTTTCGCGCACGGTCCCTGGCGGCTTCTTTTTTGCCCTCGTAATCGATGGCGGAAATTTCTTTCGGTTGGCTGCTTACCTTAGCTTTGCCGTATTCATCCGCTTTCCCTTTCAGTTCAGCGAGAACATCATCAAAATAAAGAATCGCCTTTTTATAAGCAGCTTCGTATTCTTTGGTCGTTCCCTGGCGCTGTGCATCGTATAGCAGCTCTCTGAATGCGTCATGCAGATTGTCCCGAAGAACCTCTACATAGTTCTTTCCCGCATCTTCTGTATCGCTGCTATGGCAATCTACTTCCTGCAATTTGGCAAACCGCTCCGCGATTTCATCCTGCATGTCCTCTTCAAACCGCAGATAAGTCTCACATTCGCTTCTCGTTAAAAATTTATCATTTAGAAGTTCTTTTAGTTTGCCCTCCAGCTTCTCTTCGATCCGCGCATCCCGCTCAATCGTGCGTGGATTTACGGTACTGACGCTTTTTGTCGCGCCAAGGGCTTCTTCTCTGCTCATATTATAAGGTTCTTTTTGCAGGCAGGTGATAAATTCCGCAATCGCCTGGCGGCGAATTGCTTCATCACTGAATCCGCCGCGGACCTGCAGGTTTGCGCTGTACAGTAGCACTTTTCTTTCATTTTTAGACAAAGGTGTTATCACAACATTGCAATTCACAATATTCCATGTTGCATCGCCTTTTTCTTGCAGGTAATTCAATGCACGAAACCGCCGTTCGCCGGAAAGCAAAACATATACCATTCCTTCTTCGCGCTGTTCAGGGAATACAACAAGGTTATGCATCAACCCATTGCGCTTAATATCTTCCGCCAAAATGCGGATGTCTTCATCGTCATCCATTACACGGAAAATCTGGTTATCCGGGTTGGTTCGGATATTAACCAACGCAATATATTTATTATCGTATTCAACTTTTCTGTTTTTAGCGAACAAACTATTATAGATGTTGCCCGCCTCGTTATTGTTTACCTCTGCAAGAATACTTTTGCCGGGGAGAGCAGGGGACGTTATGTTCCCCTTCATCTTCTTTTTCATTGCCATTTCAGTTCACCCCCATCTTTGCAAGCTGAGCCTTTAGTTCTTCGTAAGCCTTGCCATAGGCCACCGCAACCGGCTGTGTTTTTGCCATATAGCATACGGGAAGATGCTTCGTAACCGACATATTCACACTAAGGCCGCTGGGAATCTCCGTTTTATAAAGAGAAGCCCCTAAAACCTGTTTGCACTGGTCGCGGATAATTTTTGTAGTAGCTGCCTTTTTCACTACCATCGTAAGAATTACGCCAACGCCTTTCAGATGGCTGCCGGGGGTATTCCGCAGCTCATTGCAGAGTGCATAAGTACGGAACGCCGATTCCTGCGAATTTGCCTCACAAAGAGAGGGAATCAGCACATAATCCGCCGCATTGATTGCATTCGTCAGCAAGAGTGAATCACGAGTCGGCTGGGTATCAATAATGATGTAATCATAGTCCTCCCGGACCTGATTTAAAAAGTAATAGAGGAATTCTCCCATATTCGTCAGGCACTTCGGGTCGCCCGGCTTGAAGTAGGTTTGTGCATCCTCAAAAATTCCCGGAATACGCTGGTTGATCCGCGGCGTCTGCGCGCTGCAGGGGATCATATCTACATTTTCGTATTCCGTTTCGGTGATATAGTCCTTCGTCTTGGTATAACGGAAGCCATCAAACATATCAAAAAGAGCCCTTCCATTATAAACGCCGCTGGTAATTCCATTGCCGCCGCTCAAAGCGCTCGTCAGGTTTCCCTGCGGGTCTGTATCGATGCAAAGAACTTTTTTACCCTCATCGCCCATCAGATAGGCGAGGTTAGAAGCAGTGACCGTTTTTCCTGCTCCGCCTTTCTCGATGGCGATCGTAATGATCTGTGCTGCCATTGGCGTTCCCTCATTTCGTTGGTTGATTATAAAGTGGAAAGACTTAGGTACATGTTGTCATAAAGTAAAGTTTTCTCTTTTGTTGTAACTATTATGCGGCGACTTGCGTACCTGTTGCTATTTGATATCGCTGGCAATCTTTTCTTCTTTTCCTTCTGTTCTTTCCTGTAAAGTGTTCATCTTAATAAGCTAATTATAGCATACCCGCTCGTCATGTCAACACGAATCCTGGGGATAATGCCTTCTTTTCCTCTTGATTTACCTGTCACGACTCAAGTACCTGTTGTCAATTTTTTCAATTCGTTTGTTTTCGCGCTTTTTCTGAAACAAAAAAGAGGTCTGCTTTTTGCAAACCTCTTTTTCATTCTTATACTTCCTTACGTTCTATTACTCATCAAACTGCGACCAATCGAACTTGAAAAGATCCGTTCTATCGTCATCCAGTAATGCTGCGCGTTTTGTGCCGTCAGCGATGATTGCGGCAGAATTTTCTATAATGTCATTATAAACCACCGTGCGGTAATACTGCGCAGATTTTCTTTCCTTTGCGCGTTCAAGCATCGCTTTATATTTAACGCTCATTCCCAATGCCCAAGTTTTTAGCCCGTTATTATCTTTGATAATCCGGTTCAACGCTTCCAGCGTTTCCTCTGCCTGGTCCCGCTTTTTTGTGTTGGTCAATATTTTTGACGTATATGTGAAAATATCGATGAAGATGTTTCGCTCTTCCGGTGTCAGCTTTTTTTCATAGGTCTGATATTGCGCCTTTACCGCCAGTTCATTGCGTGCCAGGCGATAGGTTGTCGTCAAAATGGCTTCCTTCAGCGGCTGATTGTACTGTTCCAGTGCTTCTTTGCTGACCGAGCTGCGGCGCTTTCTTGGTTTTCTGCTTACTTCTGTATCAGCGCCTTTATGCTCCTGATGGAACGCTCTGACGCTCTTCATTTCTTCCCGGTTTTTGTACTTGATGAAGATATAAAGGAACTCGTATTTCCGAACCCCGCGGCGGCGCACCGGCTCATAGTCAAACCACAGGTCTGTCATCTCATTGATCTCGCTTTTGACCATTGCTAGAACGTTCTTTTCAAAGTCGGAAAATACTTTGTATTTTTCCGTCAGCGGTTTATCGCGGCTGAACTTTTGCGCGGAACTGTCTCTGCTTTTGCCCTTGCTTCTATTGATTTCATCACGGGTAGGCATGGAAAGCATACCCTTGAATTCTTCCATATCAAACCGCTTATATTTGAACCCTTTCAGTTCTTCCCGCTTATTGGGGAACTTTTGCAGAACTTCTTCTGTTACAGGTTCAAAAATCAACCCATTGTTATAGGAATAATCTCTGTTTCCGTTGTCATATGACAAAATGATCTCATACACACGCATAGAATAGGTGCTCTGCATCATCAGCAGGTATTCAATGCTATAGGATGTATAATTGCTTGTCAGCTGTGCAATGTCTTTCCAGATATCTGGGTTAAAGCGCATGCTGATCGTCTTTTTCTTCATATCGACGATAGAACCACGGTTCACCCACGACATCGTTTTGTACTGATCATTCCCAAGGGGAACCCAGAACATCCGGTTTTCCAGGTTTTCAATGGTTTTGCGCAGATAATTTGCATAACCGCTGTCCAACGCATTGACCCCGGTAAGCTTTGCAAAATCGTCAAACGAAATGGTATAGTACTTCGATGCATCCATATCATGGCGCTGATCGATCTTGGACAGCATCATAAAAAGGATTTTCTGTTCGTTGCGGGGCAGGGAATACTTTGTCCTTTGAATTAAATCGTTGCTTTTCGTGATGAAAGAGCCAAACGCCACATTGTCACTTTTCCTGGGCACAAGCTGCTTTTTCTTGCCGTCCGCCTTTTCATCCGGCAGAACTTCACCAATGATAACATCCGGTGATTCTGTCATTGTATTCTTTTCATCTTTATTTTTCATACGCTATGATTGGACATTGGATGCCGTGCTCCGTTTTGTCCACGCCTTTCTTTAGGAACTAATAGCCCGCCTGTAATAAAACCATACATCACAGAACTGCTAGAATATTTAGAAGAAGGTACACTTACTCATGATAGTATCATACTACAGTATCTTCCTGCAAAAGTCAATCCTATGGCTGCGCTGCATGTATTACAGTGATGAATCCTTGCGCGTAAAGCAGGGGAGGGGAGGGGAGAGGGCTGGCTGCACAAAATATGCCTTGAAGCAAACCTGCGTTAAAGCACTTTCAAACAGTCTAAAACAAAAAACAGCACGCACCACATTTCCATTCGTCACCGCAAGAAATAGCATCACCAGGAAATCTGTTTCACAATTCACTTTTACAAGATATTGCACGAATTTTTTGCCCTTGATTCTTGTTTTTTGCATCTCGCTTTTGTGTCCTTTCCGATATAATAATAAACAAGATACTATCGGAAAAGGAGCACCACTGCAATGCAAGCAACCAAACTTCAAACCAATCATCTTACGGCCCCATCGGCATGGGTACCGGGCCGCTGTTTTTATCCTGGCAGTGCACCGATGGCATGCGCCAGACGGCATATGAAATTGAAGTAACCGCCAACAACAAAACCGTATGGCAGAGCGGCAAAGTACAAAGCAGTGCCATCCTTTTAATGATCGGCGGGCTGTTGTGCTGTTTTGAGGAAAAGCTGTCCAACGTGCTGTTTTATTTCAGCTCCGGGTTTGCAACATGGTACATTTCCGACCGGCTGTTCCTCGTTATTGCCTCCATTTGCCGGTTGAACAGCAGCCTTGTTCCTTATTTTACTGAGCGCACGCCCTCCCATATCCTTTTATATATCACCTGCTTTTTGGCGATATATACACAGACAGAACGGCGCATTTTTCGTATGACTTTTCTTCTTATGGCCCGCATTCGTGTTCGCTCCGCTATGCGGGCATCAATTCCGTTATTTTATGGGCAATCACCCTTTTGTTCTTCTTTTTCTTTAGAATTATATATTTATAAATTTATATCTTATACTTTATTGTATATAGAAGAAACAGAGGTTCTTTCCCTACACAACAGAGGTTTCTTCTGGTGATAACGGAGGTTCTTTCATAGAATGGCGGAGATTTTTTCTTTTGGCGGCAGAGGTTGTTTCCTCTATTTTGCATGGAAAGAATCTCTGTTGTACAATGAAAAAATCTCTGTTACCGTGTTGCGTGAACGGGCATAAGGAACAGGCTGGCAACCTGTAAGAAGCAATTGAAACGACAAGATCATCCCGATGGCACCTGAAAACGGCGGGAAAATGGCTGTGGGCAAAACATGAAGAGGCAGACAGAAGGACTTTTTTTGCGGTAAAAACCTCTGGTTAGCTTTTATAGCAGGTAATTCCTTTAACTTAAGCAGCAGGGGAGAGGAGCAAAGGCCGTTTTTTGCGGTAAGAATCTCCGTTTGCAAAAGAATTTGACTGGAAATTGGTACGGTAGAAATCTCTGGATGGAAGGAAATGCCCTCTGCAAGCAGAAAAACAGAAAAAATAGATAAAATTTTCTCGGTAAGAACCTCTGCTTGGCGAAGCGTGAGAAAGCAGAAAAGAAAAAGAGCAGAGGTTACCGTTTTGTATGGGATCGTAGAAAAGTACGTTAAAAACCTCTGTATTAGGAGAAGGTGGGTGACGAGGGAGTACGAGAGAAGAAAGATGAGGGCACTATTTTTTACGGCGTAAGAACCTCAGGATAAAAGAAGTCTTGGATAAGAACATTTGGTAATGTACAAAGCAGCACGGTCCTTCCTTTGGAGGCTGCAAAAAAATCGCCGTAAAAACCTCGGCTTTGGGGGCAACAATCAGGCTTTATAAAATAGGGGCGGAGAAAAATCACTTTTTATGTTCAGAAAAGTCAAAAAGCACAGTTTTTGACCTTGATAGGGAGACAAAAAAGAGAAAATACGCGAAAGAAACATGCCGAATATATATTGAGAAAGACCAAAATATGTAAGAGGTGAAAAAAGAAAAATATATAAACGGAGAAATTTACGGAGAAAAAAATCAGATAATAGTTGCAAATAAATCGGCGATGATACGATACAAAATGCGGAGCAAATAGTGAGATCAACGATACTTAAAAGAGATTATTAACGCGAAAAAAATTAAAAATCACGGAAGAAATGGCCGAAAAAGTGTTGGACAGAACGGGATGATGGAGGGAAAGGAAGCGGCAAAAAAAGGTGGTTAAAAACCAACCTATTATAAAGCAGAATGTGAAGAAAAAGGATGATAGGGTGGAGTAGATGGACTTTACGACACCAAAATTTTCTCGGTAAAAATATCTGCTTAATTCCAGAGAAGCGGGCAGACAGGTAGCGCGAGAAAGCGATTCCTGAAAAAATGTGCGGTAAAAATCTCCGGTATGGGATGCTGCTTTATGAGAAAGCAAGAAAAAAAGACAAATGAAACGTTTTGAAATAGGCGAAAACAGAACAGCTGCAATAGAACTTTTAGCAACAGCGACAATGCTGGGGTTATAGGTATAGCAACAGGTACCGAAGTCTACAAAACTGTTGCCGTAAAACTGGGAAGCAAATAAAAAGATGTTTTTGGAAATTTTCTGAACCCTGTTCCAAGAAAAAACTCTGATCCCGATTTGCTTTGCCCCGCATACAAACTCGGCCGCAAAAAGAAAACAGTTCAAAGAATGGCGAATAAAAACTTTCTGGCTTCATAAAACTTTTTACTTTTTTTCAAAGACAAATAAAACTTTCTTTCTCGCGTAGGAACCTCTTGCTAAATCCTGAAAATAATGTATTATAACTAAGTGTGGCGCTGGAATTTACAATCCATCAGGATCGGAGTTTCAGTATGATGAAAAATACAATGTTGGAAATGTCCCGTTATGCAGCGCTGGCTCGCCAGGCTGTGGCAGAGGGTATTGTTCTGTTGAAAAATGAGGCTGTCTTACCACTGGCTTCCGGCGGCAGAGCGGCTTTATTTGGGTACGCGCAATTTCACTACTACCAAAGCGGCACAGGGTCCGGCGGGCTGGTGAACACCGCCCATGTGCCGAACCTGCCCGAAGTGCTGGGCGGTCCGGACGGCTACCAGCTGGATGCCGAGGTGCAGGCCCGCTATGCAGCATGGATGGCGGAACACCCTTACGAGATGGGAACCGGCTGGGCACAGGAACCGTGGTTTCAGCCGGAAATGCCGCTGGATGAAGACTTTGTCCGCGCTGCGGCCCAGCGTGCCGAAACGGCGTTTATTGTCATCGGTCGCACGGCAGGGGAAGACCAGGACAATAGCAATACTCCCGGCAGCTTTCTGCTGACCGAGGGCGAGGAAAATATGCTGGCGCTGGTTTGCCGTCATTTCAAAAAATCTGTGGTGCTGCTGAATGTTGGCAATATCATTGATATGCAGTGGGTCATGCGATACAACCCCGGCGCGGTGGCGTACATCTGGCAGGGCGGGCAGGAAGGCTGCCGCGGTGTGCTGGATGTGCTGAACGGTACCGTCAACCCCTGCGGCAAACTGCCCGATACCATCGCCTGCACCCCGGCAGATTATCCGGCGGCTGACCATTACGGGGCGGATGACCGCAACATCTATGCCGAAGATATTTACGTCGGCTACCGCTATTTTGAAACGTTTGCACCGGAAAAGGTGCTTTATCCCTTTGGCTTTGGCCTTTCCTATACAAAATTTGAAGTTCGGCTGTTGAGCGCAGATGAAACAGCCGATGGCATTACCGCCTTTGCTGCCGTCCAAAATACCGGCAGCTGCCCTGGCAAGGAAGTTGTGCAGCTCTACTGCACCGCGCCGCAGGGGCGGCTGGGGAAACCGTCCAAAGTGCTGTGCGCCTTTGCAAAAACCAGAACGCTGGCCCATGGGGAGAGCCAGACCCTGACACTGAAAGCCCCGTGGCGTAACTTTGCCAGCTATGATGACAGCGGTGTGACCGGGCACAAGTCTGCCTTTGTGCTGGAAGCAGGCGAGTATCGCTTCAGCCTTGGCACCGATGTGCGAAGTGCGGAAGAAGCTTTTACGGTCACACTACCGTTGATGGTGGTGGAACAGTTGGAATCTGCAGCTGCTCCGGCTGTAGCCTTTGAACGCCTGCGCCCTGGTGCGGATGGAACCCCAGCATGGGAACCCGTGCCCACCGAGGAAGAACGGCCCGAGCCCCGCCGCGCCGCCCGCCTGCCGCGGGAATGGCTCCAGACTGGCGACAAAGGCATCCGCCTGCGGGATGTGGCCGATGGTACCACTGCGATGGCAGACTTTGTGGCACAGTTCAGCGATGAGGAGCTTTGCACCATTGTCCGGGGCGAGGGGATGAACTCTCCGCGCGTTACGCCGGGGACAGCTGGGGCAATCGGAGGCGTCAGCGATGCTTTGCAGCGCTATGGGCTGCCTGCCGCCTGCTGTTCGGACGGGCCGAGCGGTATCCGTATGGACTGCGGTACCGTTGCTTTTGCCATGCCTAATGGCACCTGCCTGGCCGCGACTTTCAACGAGGGATTAAGCGAGGAACTCTACTCGATGGAAGGGCTGGAGCTGCGCAAAAACCATGTGGATACGCTGCTTGGCCCTGGCATCAACATTCACCGCCATCCGCTGAACGGCCGCAACTTCGAGTATTTCTCGGAAGATCCGCTGCTGACCGGCAAAATGGCCTGTGCTCAGCTGCGCGGGATGCACCGCTGGGGTGTAACCGGAACCATCAAACATTTTGCAACGAACAATCAGGAGCACCGGCGTCACTTCGTTGAATCGGTTGTATCGGAACGTGCTTTGCGGGAAATCTATCTGCGCGGCTTTGAAATTGCCGTCAAAGAGGGACATGCCCGCTCCATTATGACATCCTATAACCCGCTGAACGGTTACTGGACGGCCAGCAATTATGACCTTGTTACAACAATTTTGCGCGGCCAATGGTGTTACACCGGCATTGTGATGAGTGACTGGTGGGCCGAGGGCAATGACCGCGACGGCGCAGGCAGCACCAAGCATGTGGCTGCGATGGTTCGCGCCCAGAATGATGTGTTCATGGTTGTGACGGACCCGGAGCATAACTCCGGCAGCGATGATCTGGCCGTTGCTTTGACAGAGGGACGGCTGATCCGGGGCGAGCTGCAGCGCAGCGCGGCGAATATCTGCCGCTTTTTGCTGCAAACACCTGCGTTCCGCCGCAGCATTGGCCGCACCACGGCGTTGGATGCCCAGTTGGAAGCGATGGCCGAGCAGGATATGCAGCAGGCGGCGCAGAACGGCCAACCCCTGACATTACATGGAGGCGTAAGCATTGACCCGGCCGCGATTGATAATGGTTACCGCCGCACCACTGCGTTTTGTGTGATGGTTGAGCAGGGCGGCGCATACACGCTACATCTGCGCTGCCGCGCAATGCCGGGCAACAGCCCACTGGCCCAGATCCCGGTTTCGATTTTTGCGGGACGTGTGTTTGTGAAAACCATTACCATCACGGGCGCACAGACCGACTGGTGCGAGTTTACGGCGGCGCTGCCTGCCGTTGACGCGGGGGAAGTTTTCTACCTGCGTTTCTACTTCGGTCAAAGCGGTATGGAGTTGGACGCCGTGTCGCTGGATCTGCTGTTATGACATTGACAAACAATCTCGAATATATCAGGGCAACACCGCACAATTCCCGCCTTGCGGCTTAAGCACCGCTCCGGCAGCTGCGGCACGGCATCTGCGTTGCCAAAATGCTCGATAATGTCGGGTTGCGGTACCCGCATCGTGCTTCGGGGGCAAAAGCCCCTCGCACTCTGCGACCGCTGCCCCTGCTTCGGTTCGCTGTTTCCGCCACTGGCGGCGCTCACCTTTGCAGCATCCAGTATTATCTGCGCTTTTGGCTTGGCATCTGCCGCACCTCGCTCGCCGCATCGGCACTTAGAATTATGCGGTATTGCCTCAGGTATACGGAGTAATTGTACGTACATCAAAAAGGAAAAAATGGAAACAACACTGTTTTATGCCCGCGCCGCCTGCGATACAATGATGCGCAAGTTTGCTGCTGCCGACCTGCCGCCGAAAGGCCAATTCTATTATCACCAGGGCGTTTTTCTTTCCGGGGTGCTGAAAACCTGGCAGCTGACCGGGGAACAGAAGTACCTGGACTATGCCGCAAGCTGGGTCCACGCCGTTTTTGACGAAAGCGGAAAAGTTAAACAGTACAAGCGCGCTGACCTTGACGATATCCAGGCCGGCATTTTGCTGTACACCCTGTACGATGCAACCGGGGATGAATTCTACCGCCGCTGTATCGAAAGCGTTGCCGCCCAGGTGCAGGATATTCCACGCTGCCAGTGCGGCGGTTTCTGGCACACCTGCGGCTCGTCGAATCAGATGTGGCTGGACGGCTTGTATATGGTCTGCCCGTTCATTGCGGAGTATGCCCGCCGCTTTGACCGTCCGGAATGGACAGATTTGGTTGTCAACGAGATTCGCTTGATGCGGGAGCACACCCGCGATGCCAAGACCGGGCTGTGGTATCACGCCTGGGACGAGAGCCACAAGGCAGATTGGTGCAACCCCGAAACCGGGCTTGCACCGGAATTCTGGGGCCGCAGCATTGGCTGGGTGCCGGTGGCTATTCAGGATGTGCTGGCACAGATGGACCCGGATGATGAACGCCGCGCCGCTTTGGAACAGTATGTGCGCGACCTGCTGACCAGCCTCTTGCGCTATCAGAGTGCGGATGGCCGCTGGTATCAGGTTGTGAACAAAGGCGATCAGCCCGGTAACTGGTTGGAAAATTCCTGCTCTTGCCTATATGCCGCGGCGCTGGCTCGCGCTGCCCGCACCGGACTGATGAGCGCTGAGGCGATTGATGCTGCAAAACGTGCCTTTGACGGCGTTGTGAACAGCCTGGAATGGCAGGGTGAGGATATCCAGATCGGTCATGTCTGCATCGGAACTGGTGTTGGCAGCTATCAGTTCTACTGTGACCGTCCCTGCGTCACAAATGACCTGCACGGTGTTGGTGCTTTCCTGCTGATGTGTACCGAACTGCAGGTGGCAGAGAATGTTTGCGCGCAAAACAGATGAGATGTGCCCAAATGTAAGAACTTTATTTTGCGGCGCAGACAATAGCAGATACCGCTGAATTGTATTGGGATAAGCCCGATACCGCGGGGGCAGAGGCTGAATATCATCTCTTCGTGGATGATGAACGGATGGCTGTGATGAACCCACTGGATGCTGGCCGGTTTGCAGCCGGAGCATTCCTATTACGCCAAGCTCTGAGATAACCAAAAAAGAAATTGTGTCCTGCACTCTCAGGGTATCCGGAACGGCGATGCGATCATGGTGAATCCCATCGAAATTGAAGGGTTCCGTACACCAGGGCATACCATTCATGATGTTACCTTGAGGGATTGCACTTTACCGCAGGATGCGAGCATCCGTCTGGCCATGTATGATGAGCTGACCTTGCAGAATATCCACAGCGCAGCTGAATAAGCAGAAATCCCGGTATGGTACGAACTTGAACAGCACCCCATTTGTTAGACAGTATGATATACTATCTAACAAGTGGGGTGTTTTGCT
>ERZ773113.870-NODE-870-length-15764-cov-7.455981_pt1 | contig 15764 bp, 18 predicted proteins | sample MGYA00580565_ERZ773113 | MGnify/ENA primary metagenome ERZ773113 (study PRJEB29015, sample SAMEA2737827) | human gut metagenome | biome: human gut; feature: human-associated habitat; material: faeces | place: China | collected 2012 ...
GCGAAGAGTTCAGCAATATGGAGTTCTTTGTTGTAGATGTGAAGTGCGAAGAATTTCTTAATATTATGTCGAGTACAGGCGGTTTTTGTGCAGAGATGACTACAAGGTTGTTCGAGAAAGAGCAGTTAGATGTTGCGTATATGATGTTAGTCGCAATTCCGCAGACAACTAATAACTTTTTCTTTAACTTTTTGTACTTCGATAAAACTGGTAAGTTGTTAAGAAAGTTCTTTGACAATAACTATACTGACTATAGTTACTTTAAGAAGAAATTTAAGATGTGTACAGTTGCTAGTGGTAGCATCTACGATTTATTAGATGATAACCGTTTCGAGGTCTTAAAGCAACAGCTTTCAGAGAAAGTTTCAACTGATTATGATTTAATCATTGAAGGTAGACCAGTTGCGAAAGAAGATACTATTATATTTAACGATAGTTATGTCTGTATAAACGACTATGAAATGGACTACATCAAGGAGCGAGGAATTGTTGTAGACCATTTTGAGTTCAAGTTAGACTTTGGAGGCATCAATTTTGTATATCTTACAGGGGTAGCAGTCAAAGCTTCAGGAGAAGTTGTTAAAGACTATGAAATGGATTCAGATTGTCTTAGAAATGGTGTCAATACTTTCGAGGAGTATGTAGCATACAAGAAGTAGAAGTTAAAAGAGTTCTTTGGTCACGATGTAAATTGTGAAATTAAATCGGAAGATTATACATTTAGGATTTCATTTGATTTTGCAAAGCATTATAGTAATAAACTTTCATATAAGGAGTAGTATATGCGTATTGATATTGGAACAGAGCAGTTAATATTATTCGAGGATATGACTAGACCTAATAATATAGCTATCATAGGTAAAGCAGGTTCAGGTAAGACTCATCAAGTTTTGGAAATCGCAAAGCAGGTAAATCCTTGTAGAGTTATTGTAATATCTGACCATCCAGAGGATTATGCTTGTAATTTACCTAATATTGAAATTCATTCAATCATAGATTTTATGGTCGATAATTCTAATGCTATTATTGTGTTTGATAGCCCTATGCTTGTGAGTTATATGTACAAGCATATTAGCAATATTAGTGTAAATTCAAGGTTTAGAAATTCTCTCTTAATTACATTATTTAACGAGGATAAGGTAGACTCTGCTATAGTGATGAACTGCAAATACATCATAAGAACAAGTACAGATACTACTGCAAATGGTTTGAGAATGTGGAGTGTAGGAGTCTATTAGGGGGTAGCTATGTTATTTTTATTAGAAGTTTTAACAGATTCATATAATGTATATGATACAGAAACTCAGAAGACTTTGCTCGTACCTAAGAATACAAAGCAGGTATCTGGAGTTTTCTCAAATAGCATCTATGTACCTTATTCAGACTATGAAGTCAGGTTATCACAGTATTTAGAGTTTCTAGGGGTAGTTGACTTTGATGGGGACTTACCAGATGATTTTGGTTTAGTTTTTGACAAGACTACTATGATATGTATGCAGTCTAGTTTTATGGGTGCAGTTGAGTATGTTTCTATATTTGGTTACATTTTAAATCAAGGTTTAAGTAATTTATGCGTTAAAGATGATACTTTAATGTTTAATTTGCAATCAACTTGTATAAAATTCAAAATACTCGATATAGATAAGTTTACTGTATTTATGACCAAGTTTAAGTGTTTATGTAAGGAGATTAAGTATAAGACATTCATTTATTCATTTGGTTCTGATGAATTTCAAATTTTTAGTGAAAATGCATTGATTTATTCGGTTGCTCAGGAGATTTAATAATGCTATATTTAGTTGAAGTTGTTGGAGAAAATTACAAGGTTTATGACTCTAGTACTGAAGATGTTTTTATGGTAGATGTCAAATATTTAGAGAGTAATGCAGTATTAGGGGTAGTTTCAGGTGTTACTTATACACCTTTCACAAAACAAGAACTTAAGTTAGCAAACTTACTTGAATTGATTTCAGATAAGGACTTTAAGAAGTACAGTAAGAGCAGATTTCCTGTATTTTGGACAGCAGATTTATCTACTTGGGTTTGTTACGATGATACAGGTAGAGATAGCTACAGAAACTTAATAAATTTAATTGTTGATATTTTCATTAACCATCAAAGAGCGTACTACATACATGATGAGTTGTTAGAAATATACTTGTTTGAGCGAGTTCTTACATTCAAGATTAAAGATATTGAGAAGTTCGAATTATTAAAGACAAAGATTATTACATTAACAAAGCAGTAATCTAACTATATAATTATACTTGACTTTACCTCCATTTCATGGTATAATAGTATCTGAAATGGAGGTTTTGTATGTGGCGAGTTTTTGAAATAGTGAGAAATAATTCTGAGTCATTGAAGTCTTTGCAGTTAGATGCTCTAGGTGTTGACTATTATGAAATTAAATTCTATAATACAGTCAGTAAAAATACAGAGGTGTTATGCATAGACTGTATGATTGCAGGTAATTATATTTGCAGTGTAAACGATAAGAAACGTGAGTTCGAGTTAAACCATCAAGTTATTGAATTTATAAGTAATAGATACAAATTAAATACAATTGCATATCAGCATTTCTTGGTAGTAGAGAGTCTTTCATTCTTAGGGGTAGAAGAGAAGCTAAAGCTCTTAAAGCCTTTTGAAAGCTATAAGGTTTATAGATATGGAACTGAGGTAGGTTCTACAACACTTGAAGAAATATTTTTACAGTATTATAGAACTTTTGGTTTTATAGAAGATGGTATTTTGCGAATATTAGGAGCACAATTCGAGCTATTGTGTTCTGAGGATAAGTTTGAATTAGCTTGGACTAAATATCTCATTAAGAAAGGAGGAACTCATGTTAAGTAGATGGAGATTAGTTTCTGTGAATGGAGATACAAATGCATCAGGGTGTTATGAAATATACTCAAATGCGTGTAGACTAGTTGTCGAAGATATTACAACAGGTATATTTGAGACAGTATCTGGTCAGGAGATATTTAAGGAACGAATAATAGGGGTAGCTCAGCTTACAGAGATTTCTATTCTTGCACAGTGTATGTCAAAGTTGCAGGCAGAAATTGTAAATTGCTTTTCCAGCATTAAAGGTTATAAGTGCAAATATACCTTTAACTGTTACGCAGATATGTTAGCTGAGGTGTGTATAAGAAAATCAGTTATAGATATTATAGCTGATAGTTACTCTAAACCAGATGAGAATGTGACTTTAGAAGGCAATAGATTAGAAATTATTGGTCGAGCAATAGCAACTTATAAATTTGTCTTTATTATACGAAATAGAGAAAAATTTGATAAGTTGATAACTAAGTATTGCATTATGAGGGGTAAAAATGATTAGTGAGTGGAGAGTAGTCGAGTCAGAATGGACAGGTGTTATTGATGTACAGGATTTGGGTGTTGTGGCTGTACAGCATACTAACGGTAGAGTTGAGAAGCTAAACTCTTGGCAGTTGGATGGTTTTGGTAAAATCTTAGGGGTAGTTCCTCTTAGTCATAGACTTATGGCAATTTCAGAGGTCAGTAAAGCAGAACAGAAAGCGTTAAATCTTTTAGATATCGATTTTAGGTATTTAAGAGATCGTTCTACAAATGAGTGGTTAGGGAACTATGTATATGGAGAAGTCCTACAGGAAATGTCAGTTAATTTCTTGGATTTAATATATTCTTCTCTGCATGAGGAAACTTCACAAGCATTATCTAAGTTAAATAAGGTAGGAACTGCGGAATTTTATGCAGATACAGGTTATGACCACAGAATATACAGAAGCACCTATAAAGTGTCTGACTTAGCAAAGTTTGAGTTAGCCTATACAAAGTACAAAATATTACAAAGGTAGATTTGACCTTAGTCTTGGTATAACCAGTGTTTTTTATAGGGAGATACTGTGATGAAATATATCAGTAAACTTGTTGATATTGAGAGAAATATGCCAGTTAATTACACCTTGAATTATAGGTGTAGAACTGACTATAAGGCATATATTTCTGATACTGAGTCAAGAAAGATTATTATATGTGATTTAGCTGACATTGAAAACTATAATCCAGAAGGTATTTTCTGTGATTTTGCTAATGTATTAACTAAGGCAGAGATTAAGCTTGCAGAAGGATTGGATATAAATCATAGCTTAGTGCCAGAGAAAGATGCTAAAATAGTTTATTTGACTGCACGATGTGTAAAGGTAGCTTGGAAATATCAAGATGCTTCTAAGATTTTACGAGCTGATACTATTAAAGGAGATGTAGATTACATAGTAATCAAATATACAGCAGGTGTTGAAACAGTTATCCCTTATACGGAGGAGTTTATGAAACTTTACAATGAGTGTAGGGTTTTATATTTTAAGGAAAGGTTTAGGTTAGGCTATATATGAAAATTTATTTTTTAGTCGGTCAATCAGGCACTGGTAAAGACACAATCAAGGCAAGGTTATTCAGTTTAATTTCAAGCCTTAAAGATTATACATACTGTACTACAAGACCTATGCGTGATGGAGAAGTAGAAGGTCGAGAATATTTCTTTAAGACACAAGAAGAATATGAAAGTGATTTAGCTTCAGGGGTAGTCATCGAAAGTAGAGTTTATAACTTTAATGGTGATACTCCTGTAGTTTATTATTCATTAGCAGTTGAAAATAACGAAGATAGCTATATTGTTATAGGTACTCCAGATATGTGTCACTCTTATATCAAATATTATGGTGCAGATATCGTGAAACCTATCTTTATTTGTGTTTCTGATAGAGAGCGTCTTATGAGAACTATTAAGCGTGAGGATAACAATAAAGGTAACTATAAGGAAGTAGCCAGACGGTTTTATGATGAATTTAATGAGTACACGGAGGAGAATATCTCCAGCTTATCAGGGGTAGAATATGTAAGTAATGATAATCTCGATGATTGTGTCGAAGATATTCGCTGTATTATAGAGGGGTTAAAGAGGGATTATGAGTGAGGAGAATTTGTTTAAGTTGTTATGCAAAGCAGATAGGTTTTTAAACCTTATCTTGGTAGCTGAGTGTATTGCAATGGCAATATTACCATTTATGTTGATTGTGGAGGCATTAAAATATGTTGGTTTTCAATAAAGAATTAGGTTTTTATGATAATCTTGAGTACTTTTTGTATGTAGTTCTCAACGAAGTCTATATGACAAAAGAGGAGATACTCTCAATAATTCAATATTTAGAGCGATACTCTAATGCTTCGATGACAGCAGATGACTTAATTGAGTATTTTAACAAAAAATTAGATTAGTTGATCTTGAGTAGACTAATATGAAAGTAATCTCACTAATGTATAAAATATGCAATTATGCATTTTTTATAGAAATCTATTAAAGGAGGAAAGAAAACTATGAGTGATACACCAAAATCACATCAGCAGGGTATGATTGATGGTATTGAGCTGTGGGGTAGAGTTTGTGGCAAACAAGGTAATTGCGATGGATGTCCTATCGGAAGTATCAGGGGTACGAATGTTACTTGTCAAGATTTTGCTAAACAATTTCCAGCAAAAATGCTTAGTATCTTGAAAGAGATGGATGAGGGAGAACTTACTTATTACGAGGAATATTGTACTCGTTTTCCAGAGTGTAATCTTTCAGTCGATGTGCTTTCACTTGCTATGTGCAGAAAGGCTGTATTTGAAGGATTTGTTGATTGTCCTCATGCAGATGATGAAGAAGCTTGCTTAAAGTGTTGGCAGGAAGTTTATCAAGGTGATGTTACAGAAGTTAGTTCAGAGGAAGAAGATACTGGTTTAACTAGTATTTAATTCACTTGAGTTTTTGACTCATATAGATTATAAATATCAAATTGTTTTTTGAAAGGAGCAAATTATGAGTCAGTTTACGAATGAAATCATAATGATTGAGCAAAGTTACAAACAAGCTCAGGATATCAAAGCAAATATTGATGTCTTAACCACCAAGTTGAATGATATGAATATTCAGTATGTAAATATGGTCGAGGCTCAGCAGTTACTTACAACTGTTAGTGATGCAAATACTACAGCAGTTCTCGATTATATTACTGGTATCATCAACAAGACACTTGGTGAGCTTTTTCCACATGACAGTAGACGTATTTATCTTGAGAAAACTATGTATCAGGGGCAACACGCTCATATCAATATTAAGTTGACTGGTACAAACGGTAAAACTCGTGACCTTACACTTCAGAGTGGTACAGGTTTACGTCAGGTTATTAGTTTCTTATTTGTTTTATCTCTTATTGAGATAAGAAAGGGTAGACGTCTATTAATTGCCGATGAGTTACTTAGTGGTTTACATCCCGAAGCGAAGAGAATCACAACCGACATAATTAAGATTTTTGCCGAAGAAGGTTTTCAATTCGCATTCGTAGAATATGGTGTAAATGATTTAGGTAAGGTTTATCTTGTCGAGAAGCCAGGTGCAGTTGCTACAGTAACACCTATGGATGGGGTATACAATAACGAAGTTTTCGTTTTCAATCGCCCACCAGAAGAAGTAGACCTGTCACTTCATGTGGAGGAGGCAGATGAAATTGAAGCCTAGAATATTGAGTGTTGTCGTTATAATAACTTTTTTAACACTTTTAATTCTATCCGAGATGAAGCAGGATATGGATTCTAAGGTTCAGGAGTCCAGCCCTAATGTTACCGAGAGAGGTGTCATGGCTTGGCTAGATGCCTTTTCTAAGAAAGACTTTAGTACTTGTGATTTTATGATTACAGATAAGTCAGAGGGTTTGCACACATTACAGTTATCTATTATACAAGAAGATAGTCGTTATTACGATTTAGCTTTGGAAAAATTGGTAGCTTGTATTAGTGCTATTCAGGTTAAGAGTATTGATAGGGCAGATGGGGTAGTTAATTACACCGTTACAGTCACATATACACCATATACACCTTTAGGTGATTTAGTGTATGATAAGTCAGCTCTTGATTCAGTTAAAGACAAATACATCAAAGGCGAGATGTCTGCAACTGACTTTCAGAACGAATTGAGTCGAGTGTATTACGAAATTTTTTGTAATAGTTGTTTCCAAACTGATGATAGTATGGAGGCTCGTCAAAAGGATTTAATTTTATCAGAGAAAGAAGAAAATGGGGTAACTTGTGTTTCTAACACAGTAAGCTTTGTTGATAATCTTTTAGCTGATAGTAATATTGAAAAGAATTTGGCTATATACGAAAAGGATGTAAAGGAAAAGGTAACAAATATTATCAAAGCAGATGTTACTCCTTAACTGTGTCATTTATCTGAACCAGAAAAGGAGAATATTTTTTAAATGTATAAATTCAAAAAGCAAATTCCAACGTTATGCGGAATACTATTAGGTAGCAGCTTACTATATCAAAGTTTGGGTAGTGTAGAGGCTACCTACTTCAAAGATACTGGGATAAGAACGGTAAATGTTTTTGAAACAGAAGGATTTACTGGAAATAAGACAGAATCAGAAGATGAAGGTATTACTGATGATATTATAGCAACTATAGAGAAGAATGATATCTCTAGAGTAATGCTTAGTTCAACAGGGGTAGAGGTTGGAGAGATGCTTGCTCAGCCACCTGTAGTTGTATTAGATTCAAATGCAGTTCCAGATGGTGAGGGTGTCTGTAATAGTGCCAATAAAACTTGGATGGCTTATACAGCGGTTACGAGTCGTACATCGGCACAATGGAAGTTACTAAGGGGTAGTTTAGCTTATACTGATGCTACAACTGGACTTCGTATGGTAGATGGTCGATATTGTATTGCAGTTGGTTCATTTTATTGCAGTACTATAGGCACTAAAATTAATCTAGTTATGGAGAATGGTTCTGTAGTCGAGTGTATAATGGGTGACCAGAAGGCAGATATACATACAGACCCAACAAATCGTTATCAGGCAGAAGATGGTAGCGTAGTTGAAATGATTGTCGATAGGTCAGTGTTTCACGGTACAGACCAATATCCAGCTGAATTGAGTGGTCGTATTTCTAGAATAGAGATTGTTGAGTAGGAGGTTATATGTTATATCTCGATACAAATATCTATTATAGAGGCAATCAAGATAAAGGTTATAACCTGCCCAGTATTGGGCAGGAGGTAATCTTTACACAAAGTAAAGAGATTCAGCATTCTTACTCTACGCATGATGTCAAAATCTTAAGTGAATTTTTAGGTATCAAAGAGGAAATGGGTTTATACGAGTTATTCTCATTTTTCTTCGATGGAAAGGTAACAGATGATTTTGATATGATTGAGGCTTTATTTAATGGCTTCTTAGTCGACAGCTCTTGGTGTTTCTGCTTGAAAATAGGAGTTACATTTTGTTGGTTTACTGTCACAGAAAAGAAGTTAAAGAAGCTAGGTACAATGCAATTTTCTGAAACTGTGTCAAGGTATACAGTTGGTAAATTTATTAAACGACTTCGATATAACTTAGTTAAGAGTGGAGTTAATCTTAACAAGGTCAAGTATTTGGTATGGTCAGAAGATGATTTAGACTACCTTTGGGGTAGTTATATACTAAAGTTTGACTGTTTGAGAACATTCTTTTCTAAAATTGATGGTCTTAGAGGGCTTGATATTGAAGGTGTAATGCATTTCTTGGGAAAGACTTTATCCTTAAAGTATCAAGTTACTGCTGAAAACTTTGTTGATTGCTTAAATGATAGTTTTTCCGCTTTAAGATTAGAACAAAAAGATGGAGTTCTTTATAGTAGGAGTACATATTACAAAGATTACTCTACTTGTATAAGCCCTATAGTTAATCAGTCGGATTGTACCTACGGTATAATAATTGACTGTGAAGGTCAATTAGGTGGAACTGGTTCTATAGATGATGGTTGTAGAGAACTTGGAGGTATTATATTCTGCAAGTACAAAAATATACTTGTTAGTTTAGATACTTTTTCTTGCGATGACAAATTACTTGAAGATACCCTATTACAGGTAGTCAGAAACTATAAGAGTCTATCGAATTATCTTTGGGGTAGAATTAATGTTTATTGTTATGGTGCTTCAGATGAGAGAATGTTAAAATCAAGTATCAAAGATTTATGTTCTCGAAAGTCTATAAAACAATTTAGTAATATGTTTAATTATGTAGATTGCAAAGATTTTGTTTCAAATTACCTTTTATGCAACGAGGAAATCGTTGTAGAAGGTAGGCAGACTTTAAGTAATATAGCTAAAGCACTTGGTGTGAAACCTTTGTATCCTAAGCATAAGCCTTTAAATGATGCTAGGACATTATTTAATATATTATCGCAAATACTTATGGAGACAGGTAAATTTTTATATTGATTCAGGAGGAATTTATGAGAAAGAAAGGATTATTAGTAGCAAGTCTAATTGGGGTAGTAATGCTAACTGGTTGTGGTGCTAGTTTTAGTATTAGTGCTTCAGATTTGGAGAAGTATTCAGAAGATAACTCAGCTGTATATGCAGATATGTCTGATAGTTACACAGATACCTATGATTATCTTGATGGTTTGTATGTTATGGAGAAAGATGATGTACACGTTGAGTTGTGGGATTTAGATACGACTCAGAATGCTTCAAAATGGTTTGAAAGTAATGTAGAAGATATTAAAGATGGTTCAAAGAGTAGTTCAGGCAGCAGCACTTCATTTTCAGAGGATAAAGGTATTTATGCTTATGGAGATACAAAGGATTCTGTAAATAAAGTGCTTGTTGATTTGAATATAAATTAAAAACATTTTAAGAAAGGATTAATGCTATGAAGTTATTTCAAAGAAAAGTAAAAGATGATTTGCTTGTAGAAGAAGCAGATGATTCTAAGAAAGGTTTACCGAGTTTTCTAACAAATAAGAAAATAGTAATTCCTTGTGGGGTAGTACTTGTAATTGTTCTTATGTTAGTTGTAAAATCGGCTATTGGAGGGGGTAGTAAGTTAAATTACTACAATACGATGGCTAGTTTATTCACTAACGAGTTAGGAAGCTTTACTTACACGTTAGATGTAAGAATTGGAGAAAAAGGTTCTCTTATTACTGAAAAAACATCTTCATCGGCTTCAGTTGATGAATTAAATTCTGTAAGCAATGCAGATACAACAGCTACAGAAGCTAGTGAAAGCGAGAAAGATATTGCTAAACAGGAACAGTCTACTGAGAAAACAAGCAAGAATGAATTTCAGGATTGGAATAAATATGCTGATGTTAAGACAGGAAATTGGCAGTATCCAAACTATAAAATAGTTATTAGTGGTTGTACTACATCGCTTGAGCCACTTACAACTGATTTTACAGTTAATCTTGTAACAGCAAATTACAATGATAAATTTACAGAAGTTGTATGTATCGATGGAAATTATTACTTTGATGTAGAGTCAATGTACAACTGGTTAAAGAGTTCAGGTGACAGCTACCTTATCAGTTTAACTGATAAAATGCCAAATGGCTCTAAATGGTTGGTAGTTCCTGAGTCAGAATTCAAAATTGCTTCAAGATATGCAGAAGATGGAGAAAAAGATTTAAGTTATTGCACAAGTCTTAAAACAATGTATGAAAGATTTTTAGTTGTTTTATCTTCTACAAAGAGTATATTATCTGATAGCTTAGGTTCAACTGGTATGACATCTAGTAGTGATACAGTAAGTCTTAACTTATCTGGGTCAGATGCAACACCTATACTTAAAGCATTCAAGAGTATCTCTACTAAGAGCGGTGATTGGTATGATTCACTTATCAACGCAGGGGTAGCCCAGAACCTTTACACTGATGATGAAAAAACTCAGGCAATGAGAGAAAAAGATAATGTTATGGAGGCACTTAGTGCTTTAGCTACATATCTTAATGTTACTGATTTAGATTCTCAGAAGTTAGCAGTTCAGGGTTCTGCAAGAAGTTATACAAATGGTAAAAATAATGCTACTATTGAAGGTTCATTAGCTATCAATTATAGTACAGATACGACTGATTATATTATTCAGTTCTCTGGTTTACGTTCAGGTGATGCTGACGATATTAAACTTCCACAGGGTAGTCAGACTAAAGTGGTCGATGAAAGTTATTTAGGTTCTTTCGAGAATCTTGTAGATTACTTGAATATTACACCTATTAAGACATCAGTACAGCTTGAAATTAATCCTACTACTATCTCTGATGGAGTTATCGAAAAGTTCATTAAGTTAGTTAATGATACTGGAACAGCAGGCGAGTGGATTACTAAGGATAACGTTTATAAATTTATTGAGAAGTATTCTTCTTTCAAAGAAACAGATGAAACTACTAACAACGATAAGGTAAATGCAAAGCTTGTATCTGATTTAGCTGATGCAATGAATAAGATTGTCGATGGGGTAGTTATCACAAAAGAAGTACAGGCTGAGGAAACTGTAGCACAGTATCCAGATATTAATACTCAGGAAACTGGTGTTTATACTAAGATTAAATATGATGAAGAAAAATCTGATTCACAGATTGCAGTTTTCCATGTAGAAGCTATCAATAAGGGTGATGATACAGTCACAGTTGATACTACAAACTTCTCATTGCGTACATTACTTAATAGTGTATATCCTGCAAACAATGAGACATTGATTCACAATTATGATAATACATTTGATATGTCAAAACTTGTAAAATCTGTTGAGTTACCTAGCAAAGGTTGGACAGAGTTCGATATTTACTTTGTAATTTCAGATGATACAGGTCACATGGATATGTATTTTGGTGATAGTAATTTAGGTAGTGCTATCGAGTACTAAAGAAACTTTTTTAAAGGGATTGGAGTTTAAACTTCAATCCCTTAATTTTTGTTTAAATATAGTATTAAAGAAAGGAGCAGATTTTTTATGGAAACTGTTAGAGAGTCAGTATTTAAATTGCTTGATTATCGTGGAGATATTACTAAAAATAAAGAGTCAGGTGTTTCTTCTTATTCTAAAGACTTTTCACCAAATAATATAAGACGTGTAATAATATCAGCTGATGGGGTACTAGTACAGCTTCATAAACCAGTTAAAAATTATGGCTACTCAATTGGTGGAGTATGTTACAATATATTCAATTTTAAGCCAGATACTTTGCGTAAAGAACAGATTGAGCCTAAATATAAACCATTATTGAGTTTATTTGCTTCATCTAATATTTTCTCGGCTGTTGAGGAGATTATCTTGTTAAGTAATCCAGTAAGTGTTGCTAGTGGAGATATTAATCGTGAAAATGATGTATCTTATATGGTAGCAGGTTATAATGGTCAGGGTAATTTACAGGAAAAAGTTAAAGGTCGTTTCAAGAGATTAAGATATTACACCGTATTAAACTGCAACTGGGCGAATTTTATGAATTGGCTACAGCAGACCAGAGCACAGGTACTTAAGGATGATTATTTGTCTGAAAATCCAAACTTAGCAAGTATGATTTCTATGAAAACAGAACTCAATACTGAGGAGGATGCAAAAACTTCTATTACTGTAAATAGCACCTATCTTTTTGATAATACTCTGAGAGCATACTTTGAGGGTATCAAAGAGGGATATTTAGAAGTTAAAAAGGGTGAGAAAGTTGATGCTTTCAAAAAAGAGAAGAAGTCAAAGGAAATAGAAGAAGTAAATGAAAGTATTAAGAAGTATATAGGTTTTGTTCGAGTATGTCAGAGGTACAAGAAAGTTCTAAACACAGTAGGCACAAATGGGGTAGTCTATCCAGAGTTGCTCTCACCTCATATTTCGTTTAGTCCGATATATGATTTTGATGGAATTTGTTCAGTACCTAAAAATCTATTGAGTAAAGGTAAGGAGTATAAACAGGCTGTTGAATTAAATAAAGAAAACTCTAAGCAGGTTCGTGTAGTTATGCGAGATGAGTTCTCTAATATCTTCTTTAAAGCCTTAAATTCTTTGTGTAATAATCAAAATCAGTTTACTATTTCAGCTCTTATGAATTTTGAGGAGAGAACTATTTATGTACCAACTGAGTCACAGGCTATTGTGAGTAGTTTGTATAAGACTTTTGCTTCAAAGTTTGATGGAAAGCCTTTTACAGCTGAGAAGCCAACAGCTTCAATTATAAACTGTTTATGGTTGATTTGCTTTATGTTTTTAGATAGAGATTCTGATAACTATAAAGCTGAGTATATAACTAGAGAGTATTGGGAAGGAGTATTAAAGAATGATTAGTCGTGAAAATATAGATAAATTCAATAGTATAATCAGTCATTATGGTCTTGATACTGCTCAAGTACAGGATGCAGGTAGAGCTGTTTGTATTGCTGATATTCTTTATGGTACGAACGATAAGAGATTATCAGTTAAAAGGTTAGCTAACTCAGGGGTAGATGTATTCAGAGCCTTAGCTCAGGGTTCTGCACAATCGTTACCAGATGTACAGATTATGAGAGTTATGTGTGACTCGTTATATTATACTTTACTCTTTAAGGGAAAAGGTATTGGAAGAGTAGGTATTCATCTTACAAGTGAAGCTTCAGATTACATTGGTAAGGGTATTGGAAAGAAGCAATTTGTTCCAGCTAATTATGGATATTGTGATATGGAAGAATGCCAAAAAGTGTTGGATTTGATGTATGCAAATTGTAATGAAGTTGATGAGCCTGAGTTTGCGGATATCTTTGAATTTACTTCAGATGTATTAGGTAGGTTCAGAAAGATGTTTGATATAATCGATAAAAGTCGTACATTAAGTGAAAGCCAGTTTAAGTCGATATATTTGCCTGAGAAATATGACTCTCACGGTTATGAGGTGTTACATGAATTACCAAGTAGCTTAAGGGGTATCTCTAAGGGTTCTTTGAAGGAGCAAATAGAATTTTGGGAACTTGCAAAAATGATGGATTTATTCATCTTATATTTAGCAGGAACTAAGTCAGGCGCTATCTATCGAAATGCTTTTGTAAATAGGTTAGTTAAAATAAATAATTCAATGCAGGATTTATTGCCTATAGGGGTAGGTGGAAGAACTGGTACGAGAAAGGATATCTACAGACCAACAAGTGCATTAAATAATCAGGCACTTAATAATTTGTATGATTTAATCTTTTCACAGAATATGGCTTTAACTCGTAATTCTATAAACAGTATGTTTACGATTTGTACTAGATTATATGGAATTAAGGAGGATATTTAAATGAGTTTGAAATTAAGTAATGATGAACTAACAATTATAAGCGATTTATATAATCTAGTAGGTATTAAATTTAGTGATGCTAGATTTAATGATATTGACTCAAGAAAAGCTGTGTTAGATAGTCTTAAACCAGCTCTTATTGCTTATGCTTTAGGTAAGTCTATTGATTCTCCAGAAGATGTTGCTTATGTAAATGAAGTTATTGAAAAGAAGTCAGATATATCTGTATTAAAGTTTGTAGATGGCTATTCAGTAGCTATTTTGACTGGTTATTTACAGTCTTTAAATAATGATATTGATTCAGATAGCACACCAGACTTTGGTTTTAAGGAGCTAAATGAGATATTTCAGTCATCTATTCTTATGTGTATGAGTGACTTTGTAAATGCGGATAATGTATCTTCTTTAATTGAAACAGGTCTAGGGGTAGTTATCAGGGATTGTACTCCAGCTGAATATTTCGAGAATGAGTATTATCACGAAGACTTGAGAGTTCTTAAGCAGATTCTTATTGCAGATATTGATGATGGTTACAATAAGAGAATGAAGGATGCTATCTCAAATAATGGTGATTGGCGGACAAGTATGGATACTTATATGGAAGACTTGAAAGCTGTTTACACATTAGCTTTCGAAGATGGCTTTGGTACAAAGCCTTATGTTGGTGTGTTGAATAGTAGTTCAGGTTTTATTACTGTAGATGAAAATGCTTCTACTTCACACACTATTAAAAACGGCGAGGCTACATTAAGTAAGTTTGCTACACGATTATGTAATAAGATGTCTGGTTCTGTAGAGATTTCGCAGTGTCGTCAGTTTGATTATGATGAAATCTTTAGTAAGGATAATCCTGTTTATTTCCCAAAGAAAATTTTGGAGTACACGCTTGGAAGAGAGTCTACATTAAATACTAGACGTGATATTTATAAGTCTAGTGCTTTTAGTATTAGTTGGGAGTCTTATTCTGCAAATTATGTATATCCTAACTTAAAGGAAATATTACTCAGGGGTATCTATAAAGCACTTGAGAAAGTGCTTATGTCTAAAGGTGTTATAAGTACAAACTTTACATCAAGAGAGTTTATGTCTGTAACTCCAGATTATGAAGCATTTGTCGCAAATCAGCTCAAGGATAATGATGTAAGTAATTCAGTTTTTAAGTATGTATCAAAACTTGTAGCAAGTATGAAGTGCTTTTATATTTTAACTAAGTACCCATATTTAGCTAATAAGATTGCAGCCATCAATATCAGATTGTCTTGTGCTTCGAATTCTAATGCATTTAGTGTAGATAAGTCTTGTACTTCACAGTTATTCAGTGGTTTAATTGCAACAAATAATTATGAGGAGTTTTTACCACCAGTTAATATTTCAGGGGGTAGGACTTCTGCAACAAATGTAAAGATTTCTGTAGACATTTATGAATATCAATATGATATTAACCCTATGTTGACTCAGGCTGAACCATTATTTGGATATGTTGTTCAGAAGCAAAATCAGCGTAAGGGAAAGGTAGCAAACTGGGACAATATTCTTATTGGAGAAGGTACTTCAGGTAAAGAGTTGTACGCTTCAAAGTCAAGTGATATTCGTTTACAGAATTCCTTTACTCATAATATTATAGCAGGTTCTCGTTCTGGTAAAGGTGTTATGACTATGAATATTTTGGC
>ERZ773113.872-NODE-872-length-15725-cov-16.711997_pt1 | contig 15725 bp, 22 predicted proteins | sample MGYA00580565_ERZ773113 | MGnify/ENA primary metagenome ERZ773113 (study PRJEB29015, sample SAMEA2737827) | human gut metagenome | biome: human gut; feature: human-associated habitat; material: faeces | place: China | collected 2012 ...
TGATCACTTACTATTCCAGTTCAATATCGAAAACGAAGGAGACTTCGACGCTGACGTAGAGTTAGAAGCTGAAGCAGTTGGAAGAATCTATGCGAAACTGAATTCCCTTCAGAAACAGACAGGTGTCAAAATAGCTGCTAATATCACAACAGATGGCATAAGCATTGAGTCTTCTAAGGGCCATCTTGTATACCGTATAATGATACCAAAATTCGAGCTCGATGAGGCAGTAGACATGACAATTGTAATAGATAATACGCTTAATGATGTTATAGAGAAGATGATGGATTAAGGAGGAGTCAGAATGAAAGAAGTTTGTTTAAGAAAAGACTTAGTATTATACAAAAGAACTTCCGTTACTGTGCTGGTGAATAGACTTGATGAGCTCATGAAAAGCAATTATGGAGTTTTAACAGGCAATATGATCTGGTTCGAACTGTTAGATCGCTTAGGAGTCGATGCAGAAAAAGAAATCCTAGAAACATTTGCTATCAAAGATTTAAAGTCTAAGATCTATGGAATCAATGACATTGGTTTATACAAGGAACCAGAGACTATGAGTCTGTTCTTGATGTTCAAGATCGATGAGGATCAGAAAGAATGCGGCACAAGAAACGTAGCCAAGCATTTAGCAGAGATCCGCGACTACATCAAAATGATTAAGTCGGAGTCTGTTCCGATAGCTGAAGTTGATATAACAGCCAGCAGTGCTGAAGTGAACTTCTCTAAAGACGATAGCGTAGCGCATGATATTGTAACAAATATGTTCGACAATGTTTCCGCTGTCTTCAAGGATCTGAATGCTATTAAGTCAGAGACCGGTGTTGAGTTGGAGGTTTACATGACGGCTGTAGGAATTCATTTCGAATCCAGCAAGAATAACCTGGTATTCAGCATCTCTGTGACAAAGAGTGATCTTGACAATGTGACTGATGTTGCCACACCAATACAGAAAACTATTGATATTGCTATAAAGAAAGTAATTGATTAAAGGGGGTACTTCTATGTGCGACAAAAGAAAAATGAGTAACTGGACTGTAACGGAACGCGATCTGGCAATATTCAAGCGTTGGCAGAGTGGAGACAGCGTTCGCATGATAGCGATGGACGAATATGTCTCTACACAGCGAATATATGAGATAATTACTAAGGTACGGCTATTCCGTGGTGAAGAAGTCTATAAAGATCCATACGATCTCAGATATTTACAGTCTATTACACCTCGAACCAGAAAATTCTTAGTTAAGAGAGGTGCTAAGGATCTTAATGAATTAACTGAGTGGGTCAAGCATAACAGACTCACAACTATCCCTGGTGTCGGTGACATTATTGAAAAGAAGATACTTATTCAGCTAAATGACTTCATGCGCCAGAGACGTGAAGAAGAGCAGAATAAAAATTGGAGGAATTAAAATGAAGAAAATTACTAAAGGATTATATTTGTTACTTGCTGTTGTTATGTGTTTAACGGTTGTTCAACCAGTAAATGCAAAAACTAAATACACTAAGGCTGAAAAGAATTTAGCTTATACGCTGGCAGTTTTCCAGAATAATGAACTGTGGGACCCAGACTCATTTAAAATAAAGAAAATTAGTAAGGTTAAATATGTTCTAAATAAGGACAATTTCGATGTATATTCGGCATGCGGCATTCTTGATAGTTACAAGACTATTACTTGGAGAGTTGATTATACAGCATCTAATGCTTATGGTGGAAACGTTAGGGAAAGTGTATATGTTACTTCTACGTGGAATTATTGCAGTGAATACGATATTGATTTTGAAGATTATACTGACAAAACTAGCTATGCTAAAAGCAACAAGAGTAAGTCATTTGTTAAGAAAATCAAGAAGCTTACGTCAAAATACTATAAGGAATTTTAAGGGGGGGTCTAGGTATGATTGGATTTTGTAAATGTGATATTTGTGGAAAAGTGTATCACCAAGATGAGAACAAGAACTATGATGGAATCATGATTTGGTATACTGATCAAGAGACTGGCACTACTATGCATGGAAACCGAAAGTATGATATTATTGAACCGAATGGAGAAACAATGAAAGGATCTCCAGAGATGATGGATGTATGTCCTGCCTGCTTTGGACGGTTCTGTGACTGGATTAAATCATTTAAGGAGGAGAACAAATAATGAGAGGAATTTGTAAATGCGATTTATGTGGCAATGTATACAGTGAAAAAGAGAACCCGGTATATGATGGCATTACTGTATGGTGGAAAAACAAGGCTGGAGAAAACAAGTTTCCGGCGTCAGCTTCTAAGTTAAGCACACAGAGTGGCGATAAGCTTACCGACATGCCAGCAGTTATGGATCTTTGCCCTAATTGCTTTGAGCGATTCTACAACTGGATAAAAATGTCTAGGGATGAAAACTTCCCTATGAACAAACCTGAATAACTCGCAAAAAATACATTTATTATAATGAGAAGAGATGCGTAATAGCACAATAGTAGTGCACTGGTATTCCCTATACCAGAGATGCGGGTTCATATCCCGTTTGCATCTCCTTTCATTTTTCAAAAATAGGAGGAATTAAAATGAAGAGAATTATCGATTGGTTTAGAAAAACAGCTATCATGCGCAAACTGTTTAACGATGGTGGAGATTGGGATGGTGACTTAGTTACATACAAGCACCATAAGTATTATGTCAATATCCAGACAGGGACGGTGATGAGAATTGAATAGTTTATTTATATTTTTCAGAACTATAAGCATCATGCTTTTAGTCTTAGGAATGATTGCAGGTATTGTACACACTGTAAAGTACATTTATAAACACCATGACATTGATCTGATTTCAGAGCTTGTGATTATTGTGCTCGGAATCTGTATATTTTTGTCGTGGTCAGTCAAATTGGACTAGGGAGGATTGTTATGCAGGAATTCAATCACACATCAAGAAGTGATCGTACGTACACAAAAGAAGAGTTGGAATGCCCTTACTTCGATGAATGTTATATTCAGGTAAGAAATCAGGGAGCCTGCAGGTATAACTGTCAGGACAATCCAGCATACAGAAAGGTCGCGATCTTAGGCATTGATTTAAGTAAAGGTTGCGATTTTAGTCATTGATTTAAGTAAAGGAGGGTCAAAATGATTAGTGCTAGAGAAGCTTATAACATTAGCTTTGTTAATGACGTATGCAAAGAATATCTTGAGTCAATTGAGCAGGGCATCGTAAAGGCCGCCAAAGCAGGTAGATATGATGTCTCAATCGAACTTGCTGCTCGCGGACTGGCTGTATCTGATGACGATAACAGAGAAATTACGATAGCAATTACAAGTTATTTAAGAACCTTAGGATATCATGCATTTATTTCTAGAAATGAGCGTCATGCTTCATTATTGATATCTTGGGTTAAACCGGTAGAACAGGAGGAAAAATAAATGAGTGGAAAAGTAGTATTAAGTTTTATATTAGGAGCTGCTGGCGGTGCTACAGCAATGTATTTTGGTATGAAAAAGGCCTGTGAGACCTACATTGACAACGAAATTAGCCAGTTTAAGGCTGATTATGAGGCTGCGCACAAGGAAAAAGCTGAAGAAAAAAGTGAAGATCTTAAGGAAATGGATAAAAACCTAGCAAATGATGCAGAAAAAGCCCTGAAAAAGTACGCTTCAGCGACAGAAAAGAGCATTTCTAGCGTAGATACAGGCAAAGATGAGGCTGATAGAAAGGTTGAAAGGATCAATTATGCCAAGATCCGTACTCCAGACATCGAGAAAATCGACGAAATCGATGTAGAAAAGAGTGTTGAAGCTGCTATTGGGCCTGTAATTATCGATCCTAGTGACTACATGGAAGATGATGGTCTTAAGAGAGTTGTATGGAACTACTTACCTAAGGAGGGTAAGGTCTACTCAGAAGATGGTACTGAAGAGATTATGGACGGTATTGAGCTTCTTGGTGAAGAGAACCTAGGATCATTCGGTGAATTCGAAGTCGATACCCTGTACGTAAAGAATGCTCGTGAAGGCGTCAAAATCGACTGTATCCAGTACGAAGACATGACTTATGATGAATTCTTAGAGGAGGTCACATTATGATAAAAGAATATTATCCAGACACATTACATAGTGTCTACAGGTATGAAAAAGCTATAAAAGAGGCTGAAAAACAGTCTAGAAAGGAAAAAAATGACAAAAATCGACAAAAATAGGGTCAAAATGGACTATTTCGAGTGGCTTTTAAGCAAAATCGCCGTTGATCCAGCGAAAAATGAGCACATCCAGGGGTTCAAATGGCTGTTCTCAACCGACTTCGAATGGTCCCATAAACTTGACGCTAACCGAGCTGCAGACGGTGTCGATCTTCGTTCAACGTTCGCATATGAGTGTGGCTATAGCTATCCAGAAGTCAGAAAAGCATTGCTTGATAAGCAGTGTTCATGGCTTGAAATGATGGTTGGCTTAGCCATTCGTTGCGAAGATTCCATTATGGGAAACGATGAATTTGGAGACCGTACGCCGCATTGGTTTAACGTTATGATCGACTCGCTTGGTCTCTATCTGGACTGCTCAGAAGACGATGAAGATATCCTAAAAAAATGCGCTGCACGTAAGTATGAACAAGATGGAGAAGGCGGCTTATGGTGGGTCAAAGGAACTAAAAAGAACTTGAGACGTATGCAGATCTGGGATCAGATGTGTGAGTACCTCAATGCAAATTATAAGGAGGAGATCCATTTATGATAGTTAAGAGTTGCAACAACAGATTAACGGACAAGGAGCTCGAGAAAATTAAGGTGGAGAAGTATGTAGAAAGTCTCTTCACTCGTGACGAACGCCGTAGTGCCGTGTTAAATGCTACTAGATATTTAGAGAAGAATGGGCCAGCTGGTGTGTTCTCAGATTCAGCTATTGACGTGGTTGACGCTATTGCTTTTGCGTTCGCTGCAGGTGAATTAGAGTGGGTTAAAGATTTAGGGAGGGAAGAAGAATGACAAAGAAAGAATTTATGGGATTCAGTTCAGCGGCTCAGCACGACATGGTTTTGGAGGCCTTGGTACGTGTTATACAGAACCTTGAAACAATGGAAAAAGAATCGGGGAAGCCGTTCGTAGGTACTGTTAAACAGCGTAGGAATGATATCAAGCTGCTTACTATTCTGGCGGAAGCATTTGGTAAAAATGAACTTGTGTGGAAGAAGAAGCCTGCAGTAACCATCGATGCTGGTAAGGTTATTCCAGATCCGGTTAGAGAAATTAGGGACGCTAAGAATAAGATTGAAGGAGTGCAGCAACGTTCCGGGCATTTTATAGGGTGCGTAGATTGTAAAGAGGTATTAGCTACGGGTGCCGATTATAAGAAAGTAGTAGCTGTTAATACAGATAATAAAGAAAGTTGAGGTAAATATGATGGGAAATACGAAGAAATTTATTCCTAATATGGATAAATCTGAGATGTTTATATGTCAATACAATCCTTCCGATGGCGCTAGTCCTAGCTACTTTACTGTTGCCAAAGAGAAAATTGAGGGCGGCAAAAGTGCTGGATTGCGAGCTGTAGCATGTTGGAAAGGTGATCAGGCAGATAAAATGCACGATATCATCGTAAATAATAAGGCGATTTAGATAGAAAATAAAGAAAGTTGAGGTTGATATTATGGCGAATACGCAGAACAATGAGGACTATGTTAGTAAGGTTTTACCTAATTCAGAGGGTGGAAAACTGCTGATTTTGCAGTATAATCCGTCTGATGGGAAGCAGGAAAGCTGGTTATCGGTCGCTGGAGAATGTGCCAAAAATGACCAAAAAGGGAAATTGCAACTGATTTCAGTGGTTAGAGGGGCTTCTGCTGACCAATTATATGCCTTTTTAACGGGTGAAAACGCAAAATAAATTTGACCAGTGATTTTCAAAAATTGGTGAAAAAGTGGCTTTTTAGGGGTATTTTAAGCCCTTATTGGCCAAAAACCCATTTTTTATATAGTTTAAAAAACTTTTTAGAAAAGTATGAAAATATATAAAAGTTTTTGAAAGCACATTTTTGTGCCCAAATGGTCAGGAAAGGGAAAAGTATGAATTTTGTAACAATTAAGAGTTCATATGTCAAGTCTAGGGATGCTACGGTCATTCACCCGACGTTTGCTGTTTCTAAAGAAGTCGATAACCTGTTATGCAAAGGTAAAGCGTTCTATGCTATCTGGGATGAGAAGAAGAACAGATGGTCTACTGATGAATATGATGTCGTTGACTATGTTGATCGTTTGATCGATGAAACGTTCCAAGAGGTTTGCAAAACTACAACCAGCAAAATTGAAAAGGACTATTTAAGAGACTTCGACAATGGACGCTGGGAAAAGTACAAGAAGTATTGCCAACTGAGCCCGTCCTCTCCAATACAGTTAGATTCTGACATTACATTCCTAAACCAGAAGACAAGCAAAGAGGACTATCGTTCCAAGACCTTGCCATATGACATCAAAGAAGGCAAGATACCCGGATATGAGAAAATCATTTCAACACTGTACGATTCAGAAGAACGCAGGAAGATCGAGTGGGCCATTGGATCAGTAATATCTGGAGACTCTAAAAAGATTCAGAAGTTCTTAGTATTCTATGGCGAAGCTGGAACTGGTAAGTCAACAATCCTTAATATTATCCAAATGCTGTTTGATGGATATTGCGGAACATTTAATGCTAAAGACTTAGCCAACTCGTCAAAATCGTTTGCAACAGCAGCGTTCAAAGATAATCCGTTGGTAATGATCCAGCACGATGGTGACTTAAGTAGGATTGAAGATAATACTCTTCTTAATTCTATAATCGCACACGAGGAAATTGGCATTTCTGAAAAATATAAAGCAGAGTATCCAATGCGAGTTAACAGTATGCTGTTTATGGGAACAAACCGACCAGTCAAAATCACTGATGCAAAGTCAGGTATTATTAGACGTCTTATAGATGTCAAGCCAACTGGCGAGTTACTTGATTCAGATACTTATCAGGAATGCATGGGGCAGGTTCTGTATGAACTTGGAGCTATAGCTAATCATTGTCTGAAAGTATATAAGAAATATGGTAAGCATTATTATGATGGATATAAGCCATTAGACATGATGTTTAAAACCGATGTGTTCTTCAACTTTGTCGAGAGCTGTTACCCATTCTTCGAGAAAGATGATGGAACAACATTAAAAGCAGCATATAGTCTCTACAAAGAGTACTGTGACAATACTGGACTTCCGAATAAGATGCCTATGTATAAGTTTAGAGAAGACTTAAAGGATTACTTTGAAGAATTCCTTGACAGAGCAACATTGGATGATGGAACAAGAGTTAGAAGCTATTACAAAGGCTTCAAGAAAGATAAGTTCACTGAAAAAGAGCTTACACCAGATAAGGCCAAAGAGTCATGGCTTAAAATGGATAGCACTAAATCGATTCTAGACGAAGCGTGCAAGGACTGTCCGGCTCAATATGCAAAAGGCGATGCGCCATCAAAAGCGTGGGATCGAGTTGGAACCACTCTTAAAGATCTGGACACTAGCAAGTTACATTATGTTAGAGTTCCAGAGAACTTGATTGTGATTGACTTTGATCTAAAAGATGCCGATGGCAATAAGTCTAAAGAACTAAACTTAGAGGCGGCGTCAAAATGGCCGCCTACATATGCTGAGTTCTCAAAGAGTGGTGCAGGAGTTCATCTGCATTACTATTACAGTGGTGACCCGAAGCAACTTGATAGTGTATATAGCGACAATATCGAAATCAAAGTTTATAGTGGCAAAGGAGCATTGCGAAGAATTGTAACAGCTTGTAACACCTTAGTCATTGCTACTATATCTTCGGGATTACCTTTAAAGAAAAGGAGTGACAATATGATAGACTTTAAAGTAGTTGCTAGCGAGAAGATGATTCGAGCATTGATTAAAAAGAATCTTCGGAAAGAAAGTCATCCTGGAACTAAGCCAAGTGTTGACTTCATTAAAAAGATTCTGGATGACGCGTACGAATCTGGAGAGCACTACGACGTAACAGACATGCGTAATGACATTGTAGCATTCGCAGCATCAAGTACAAATCATGCAGACTATTGTCTCGAGCAGGTTGGAAAGATTCATTATTGTTCGGATGATGTTGCTGGAGCAGACTCTCCAAAGGATGATAGAATCGCATTCTTTGATATTGAGGTGTTTCCAAACTTATTACTTGTTAACTGGAAGTACAGAGGTGAACCAGGGCCTTGTCATAGAATGATCAATCCGACACCAATCGAGGTAGAAGAGTTCCTCAAAATGAAACTTGTTGGATTCAACTGTCGAAGATATGATAACCACATTCTGTATGCAAGAATGATGGGTTATTCATTGGAAGCTTTATTCCAGCTCTCGCAAGATATTATTGCTAAGAGTCCGAATGCTTTCTTCGGATCAGCATACAATTTAAGCTACACGGATGTTTATGACTTCTGTGCTAAGAAACAGAGCTTAAAGAAGTGGGAAATCGAATTAGGTATTCACCATCAGGAATGGGCTTTACCTTGGGATCAGCCTGTACCAGAAGAGCTGTGGCCTAAGGTTGCAGAATACTGTGACAACGATGTCATTGCAACAGAAGCAACATTTGAAGCTAACATTGCAGACTTTGAAGCAAGATGTGTATTGGCTGAGATTGCTGGTGGATGTCCAAACGACACTAACAACATGCTGTCTGGTAAACTGATCTTTGGTAAAGACAAGAACCCACAGAAAGAATTTATCTACACTGATCTTTCTACAGGTATCTCTGTCGACATGGATGGCAATGAAACATTCAATGAAATCAATAAGTTTGAGGGATATGTATATGATCATGGTGTATCAACTTATCGAGGAATCAAGCTTAACGAAGGTGGATTAGTAATTGCTGATCCTGGAATGTACAGAAATGTCAAAACATTTGATGTAACATCAATGCATCCTCATTCTGTAATTGCTCTTAATCTGTTTGGTAAGAAATACACAGCTAGATTCAAGGATCTGGTTGATGCTCGTATTGCAATTAAGCATCGTGACATCGAATCACTGAAAACTCTGTTTGGTGGAGCATTTGCTAGATTCGCTAATGTTGCTGAAGAAGAACTGGATAAGTTAGCTAAGGCACTGAAGATTGTTATCAACTCTGTATATGGCTTAACATCAGCTCACTTCACAAATCTGTTCAAGGATGAAAGAAACATCGACAATATCGTTGCTAAGCGTGGATCACTCTTTATGGCAACGCTTAAGCTTGAAGTCGAGAAACTTGGAGCTCACGTAGTTCACATCAAAACAGATTCCATCAAGATTGATAATCCAACTCCTGAAATTGAGCAGTTTATCTATGACTTTGGAAAGAAGTATGGATATACATTCGAGATTGAAGCTGAGTATGAGAAGATTTGCTTAGTGAACAACGCAGTCTATATTGCATACGAGAAGGGTGAAGGATGGACAGCAACTGGAACACAGTTCGCAGTACCATATGTATTTAAGAAACTCTTTACTCATGAGAAGATTGAATTCGATGACTTGTGTCAGACAATTGCAGTTAGCAATGGTGGTGAACTGGATCTTGACTTCAATGAGAATCTCGCTGAAGGAGAACATGACTACAAGTTCGTTGGTAAAGTAGGAAGATTCTGTCCTGTTAAAGAAGGATGCGGCGGTGCTCAGTTGTTCCGCATGAAAGACGACAAATACTTCGCTCCGTCTGGAACAAAGGGATATCGTTGGTTAGAATCAGAAGATGTATTAATAAACAATATTCAGGATGAGATTGATATGTCTTACTATGACAAACTTGCTGATGAAGCAATTGAGACAATTTCTGAATTTACTGACTTTGAAAAATTTGCAATTGATGAACATGCCGAAATGGCAGCATAGAAAGGAAGGTCTATCATGGCAAACGTAAATAACATTAATATTGAAGGTGCACTTATTATTTGGAAGAACTTCTCAGGAGAAAGAGACAAATACAATCCTGGTAAAAGAGGATTCAGTGTTGTAATCGATGATCCGGTAATGGCTGATGAATTAAGCAATGAGGGATGGAACGTCAAAGAACGTTCTCTTCCTGAAGGGGCGGATTCCTCAGAACAAGAATGGACGCTCCCTGTAAAGCTTAACATGAACAGATACACTCAGGTATGGCTTATTGTTGGTAATCATAAAAACTTACTGGATGAGAACACAGTAGCGCAGCTCGATGTCGTTGACATTGTAAATTGTGATATTTCAATTCGCCCTTACGAATGGGAGATGTCTGGTCGTTCCGGAATTACAGCATATGTAGATTCCATGTATGTTACAATTCGTGAGAACAAGTTCGCCGAAAAATACGCTGATTTAGATTAGTATGGGATTAAAGTTGAAACCGCACCAAAGAAGTGCAATAAAGAAAATGCATAACGGCTGTATACTTTGTGGTGGTACAGGGTCTGGTAAATCTATTACCGGACTCGCGTACTACTTCATTCGAAATGGTGGAACCGTTGAACCAATGACTAAAATGGTTAATCCAAAAGATTTATATATTATAACAACTGCCAAAAAGAGAGATAGCGGTGAATGGATTGGGGACATGAGTTGGTTTCACTTAACACCAGACGATGAAACAAAAATCTATGATCATAAAGTTGTTATTGATTCGTGGAATAATATTAAGAAGTATGCTGATGTTAAAAACAGCTTCTTTATTTTTGACGAGCAAAGAGTAGTTGGTTATGGCGCTTGGACTAAAGCATTCCTAAAAATCGCAAAGTCCAACGAGTGGATATTGCTGTCGGCAACGCCTGGCGATAATTTTATGGATTACATGCCAGTGTTTATTGCCAATGGATTCTACAAGAACAAAAGTGAATTCACAGCAGAGCATTGTGTATATTCGAGATTCAGTAAGTTTCCGCAGATTGAAAGAATCATTGGAACTGAAAGATTAAACAGATTGAGACGAAGAGTCTTAGTAGACATGCCATATCAAAATCCAGCAGTTCAACATCACGAAGATGTTTGGTGCTCATTTGATAAAGAAGCTTATAAGAATCTTATGAAAGACAGGTGGGATTATGAGAAGAATGAACCAATAGAAAACATTAGTGAGTTATGTTACAAGTTAAGAAAGATTTGCTATGCTGATGAAAGTAGAGCTGAAGCATTGCGAAACATTTTCGAAGAACATAACAAACTTATCGTATTCTACAATTTCGATTATGAATTGGAAATAATAAAAAACATATACTTCGGCGAAGATGTAGTAATCGCTGAACTGAATGGACACAGGCATGATCTAGAACCATTCGATCATTCAAAATGGATTTACCTTGTTCAATACAATGCTGGGTCGGAAGCATGGAATTGTATAAAGACTGATACGATGGTCTTCTATTCTCAGAACTACTCATATAAAATGATGAAGCAGGCTAGCGGTAGAATCGACAGACTTACAACTCCGTACAAAGAACTTAAGTACTTTCATTTGAAATGCAGAAGTCCAATTGAACTTCGTATCACTAGAGCTCTAGCTCAGAAAAAGAATTTCAATGAGTCTGCTTTCATAAAATAGCCTCGCGAAAAAAACATAGCTTATTATAGGGGAGAGAGACGAATCTGCCTCTTTTCTTTTTGCTCATCTTTTCGTGGGGCTCTTTTTATTGATTAAAGTTCTGCAACTGTATAAAATAAATTCTGCCATTATGTTTACCTCCGGCCCTACGAAAGGAGAACAATGAATAAAGAAAACAAAATTCAGTCCGATATAATTTCGGAATTAAAAGAGTTATTTCCAGATTCTATTATTTTAAAGAACGACCCTAATTATAAACAGGGCATTCCTGATTTGGTTTTGTTAGCAAAAGAAGGATGGGCATTACTTGAAGTAAAAAGAGATGCCGACGCTAGTCACAGACCTAATCAGGATTACTATGTAAACAAGGCAAATGAAATGGGCCAATACGGAAGTTTCATTTACCCTCAAAACAAAAAGGAGATATATAATGGAATTCAGGAAGCATTCGCAAGTAAAAGAAGGAGATCACGCATATCTCGGAGCTAGCAAGTATCATTGGATAAACTATGATGCTGAGAAACTTGAAAACACATACCGAAGATTTCTGAAAGCTCAGCAAGGAACTGAGTTACATGAGTTTGCAGCAAGATGTATTAGGCTTCGGCAAAGATTGCCAAGCTCACCATTAACACTCAACATGCATGTTAATGATGCAATTGGGTACAGAATGACACCAGAGCAGGTGTTGTATTATTCTGAGAATTGTTTTGGCACAGCTGACGCAATTAAGTTTGCAAAAGACTATCTCAGAATCCATGATTTAAAGACAGGTGATATTCCTGCTCACATGCAGCAGTTGGAAATCTACACTGCACTGTTCTGCTTAGAGTATGGAATCAAACCAGGTGATATTGGAATTGAATTGAGAATCTATCAAAATAACGAGATTCTTAAAGAGACTCCAACACCTGAAATTATATTACCTATCATGGACAAGATTAAATCGTTTGATAAGATCATTGCATCAGTCAAGAAAGAGGAGGGCATTGAATGAGCTACTTAGCACACTATGGTACTCCTCGACATTCGGGGAGATACCCATGGGGTTCTGGAGACAACCCATATCAGCACAATGCAGAGTTCTTGAAAACCGTTCAGGAAATGAAAGCTCGTGGCAAGAGTGAGAAAGAGATTGCTGCATTCATGGGCATGAAGACAACTGAGTTTAGAAATAAACAGTCGATTTATGTCAATGCCGAAAAGGTCGATCGAATCAACAGAGCTATGAAATTAAAAGAGCATGGATACTCTAATGTAAAAATAGCCGAACTTATGTTTAATTCAACATCGAAAGAATCAACAGTTCGATCGTTATTGAACCAAGGTGAAAAGCTTAAGAAAGACGCATGCATCAATGCAGCTGAAACTTTAGCTAAGAAAGTTGGAACCAAGAACTTCATCGATGTTGGTACTGGAGTCGAAAGAGAGATGGGAATCACCAAAACAAGATTGGATGTTTCTCTTCAGATCTTAAAAGAAGCCGGATATGTAGTGCATTCTGTAAGAGTTCCACAGATCAATCAAAAAGGGCAGTATACAACTACTAAAGTTCTTTGTCCTCCAGGAACTGAATGGAAAGATGTTCAGCAGCATACTGATAAGATCCAGCCAGTAAACAAGTATTCCAATGATGGCGGAACTACTTTCTGGGCTCCGGAATATCCTACAAGTATCTCATCAAGTCGAGTTGCTGTAAGATATGGTGACAAAGGTGGTCTGGAGAAAGATGGAGTTATCGAACTTCGAAGAGGCGTTAAGGATCTCGACCTTGGCGATTCACATTACGCACAGGTAAGAATCGCTGTTGATGGTACTCATTATCTGAAAGGTATGGCAATCTATTCAGACGACATGCCAAAAGGCGTTGATGTAATATTCAATACTAACAAGACAAGTGATGTACCAAAAATGGATGTCTTCAAGAAAATGAAAGACGATCCGGATAATCCGTTTGGAGCAACAATTAAAGCAAATGGTCAGTACCATTACAAAGATAAGGATGGTAATGAGAAGTTAGGAGCTATCAACAAGCTGAAAGAGGAAGGTGATTGGGATCACTATTCTAAGAACCTTGCTTCTCAGTTCCTGTCAAAACAGCAGCTCCCATTGATCAAGAAACAGCTTAAGCAATCGATTGACAATCGTCAGGATGAGCTTGATAAGATACTCAAAATGACAAACCCGGTTGTTAAACGGAAGTTGTTAGCAGACTTTGCCGAGGGTTGCGACAGCCAGGCAGTAGATCTTAAAGCAGCAGCGCTTCCAAGGCAAAGCTCTAAAGTAATATTACCTGTTTCTTCTCTGAAAGATAACGAGATATATGCACCATCATATAAGAATGGAGAAACAGTATGTCTTGTTCGTTATCCGCATGGTGGTACATTCGAGATCCCAGAGCTTAAAGTAAACAATAAGAATCCACAAGGAAAGTCAATGTTAGGCAATGCAATCGATGCTGTTGGTATTAACTCTAAGGTTGCAGAAAGATTATCAGGAGCTGACTTTGATGGTGACACAGCAGTTGTCATTCCGTCTAACTCACCAAGATCAAAAGTTAAGATAACTACTTCTGATATTAGTGCTTATGTTGGCTTAAAGGATTTCGATCCTAAAATTGCATACCGTGGAATTGAAGGAGTTACAGCGAAACTTCCAGAGAAGCGTAAAGGATTGGAAATGGGTAAGATCTCCAACCTTATTACCGATATGACACTGAAAGGGGCAAAGCCAGAGGAAATTGCAAGAGCAGTACGTCACTCAATGGTTGTAATTGATGCTCCTAAGCATGGTTTGGATTATAAGAGGTCCTTCGAAGAGAACCGTATCGCCGACCTGAAGAGAAAGTACCAGGGTGCTAGCGATGCTGGTGCATCCACACTCCTATCCCGGTCTAAGTCAGTAGCCTATGTTCCTGAAGCAAAACAGATTCGTTTGAAGGACATTGATCCTAAGACTGGTGAAGTACATCCGGAGCTTACGGGGCGTACCTATACGGACTGGAAAAGAAATAAGGACGGGGCATGGGAATCAAGAGGAGAAAAACTGGCTACCACAAAAACAACAAAGATGGCAGCTACTACGGATGCCCGTACCTTGTTATCTAAAGATCCGAATCCAAAAGAGGTTGCATATGCTGACTATGCCAACTCCCTTAAGTCTATGGCTAACATAGCTAGAAAGAACATGGTTGCAACTAAGAACATCGAAATGAATGCCAAAGCTAAAGAAGTGTATTCAACCGAAGTTGCAAGTCTTAATGCTAAGCTCAATAGAGCGCTACAAAACGCGCCAAAAGAAAGACAGGCGCAGATATTAGCTAATAAGACATTAAAGAAGAAGCAGGAAGCCAATCCTGATTGGACACCAGATGAAATCAAACGAGCTGGTCAGCAGGCTTTAACAGCAGCTAGAGCAAAGGTTGGTGCATCTAAGTCTAATGTTCAGGTCGACATATCTGAAAGAGAATGGCAAGCAATTCAAGCTGGTGCAATCAGTACATCAAAACTTGAGCAAATACTTAACAATGCCGATTCAGACAAGGTTAAGCAATTCGCTTCACCTAGAAAAGCTGTTACAGTTAATGCCTCACAAGTTTCACGAATCAAGTCTATGCTTAACTTCGGCTATACACAAGCTGAAGTCGCTGAAGCAACTGGACTTTCTGTATCAACTATCAATAAATATTTATAGGAAAGGAGAATTAGGGAATGAGCAATGCAGAAGATGGATCACTTAAGTTAGCAACGCAAAGTCCTGCTGATCGTAATGATACATTACATATATGGATCACAACAGTGGATAACCCTTTTGATCCTTTTGTTGATTTCGACAATTGGTACAGGTTTGATGAGTCAAAAGGCTATTGCACTTCAGGATACTTAGCTAGATACTTTGATACTGACACATCAGACATGAGTGATGCTGAGTATGAAGAGCGTTTGGCTATTGCTATCAACAAGATTCTCAATAACGATTTCATGGGCCAATACTTTAGAGTAACTCGTGTAAACGGAGAAACAAAACCAAAGATTCATAGCAACAAGTAAACAAAACCAAAAATCCATAGAAACAAGTAAACAAAAGCTGAGATTTGAATGTTTTAGAGCTTTCACAAACACGAAGATAGATTGATATTCAGCTCCGCAGGAGCGTAGCCAATTTCTTAGAAATCG
>ERZ773113.876-NODE-876-length-15660-cov-3.702275_pt1 | contig 15660 bp, 7 predicted proteins | sample MGYA00580565_ERZ773113 | MGnify/ENA primary metagenome ERZ773113 (study PRJEB29015, sample SAMEA2737827) | human gut metagenome | biome: human gut; feature: human-associated habitat; material: faeces | place: China | collected 2012 ...
GGCCAAAATATGGGGTACATCCTTGCGCTGGTTCACCGGCAGGTATTCGCAGTCCGACCGGGGATAGGTCGTCAGTTTCCGTTCATACAATTCCTGAGCCGTATCGAGGACCTGCTGCGGCGTATAGCCATAACGCCTGCCTGCCAGGACCTGCAAGGACGACAGGGACAGGGGCAGGCGCTGGGCTTCTTTCTTCTTGGTCTTTTTATGCTCGACGATGGTTCCGTCAGGCCGTTCCTGCAGGCGTTCGAGGATGGACTGGGCCGTCTTTTCATCGACACAGCGCCCTTCTGGGTCGAGGCCGCTCTGGGTATCCCTGGGCTGCCACTGGGCGCGGATGACGCCGTTCTTATGGAGGAAATCGGCTTTGACGACATAATACGTGACGGGGACGAAGTTGTCCAATTCCCGCTGGCGGCGGACGACGAGGGCCAGGGTCGGCGTCTTGACGCGGCCGATGGGAAAGACGACGCGGTGGCCCTGACGGCGGGCTGCCAGGGTGTAGGCCCGGGACAGATTCATGCCGATGAGCCAGTCGGCGCGGCTGCGGGCCAGGGCCGATTCCTTGAGGTGGACGAAATCGCCATTGCTGCGCAAATCGTCGAGGGATTCGTGGATGCTCTTCTCGTCGAGGGCATTCAAGAGGATCCGTTCGACAGGCTTCTTATTGCCGACGTAATCGAGGATCTCGTCGATGAGCAGCTGCCCTTCCCGGTCCGGGTCACCGGCGTTGACGATGGTATCGACATCGGGGCTGGCGATGAGGTCCGTAATGACCTTGAACTGGTCCTTACTGGCCGGACTGACCAGGAGCTTCCACTGCTTGGGGATAATCGGCAAGTCGTCGGCGTTCCAGCGCTTGTACTTGGGATCATAATCCTGGGGTTCGGCCTGCTGCAGGACGTGGCCATAAGCCCAGGTCACGATGCCGCCGCCCGTGCGGATACAGCCGTTCCCCCGCTGGTGCGGATTGGGCAGGCACTTCGCCAATTCCCGGGCCATGCTCGGCTTTTCGGCAATAAAAAGTTTCATAAGGCATCTCTCTTTCTGAAATAGACTGTACCCTATATCATACCATGGTTGGGGATTAGTGGCTAGTAGGGGCCGTCCTGTAAAGGCGGCCCGCTTGTGGGAATCCCGTCGAATCGTGGCTCGTGGCTAGGGGCTCGTGGTTCGTGGTCCTTCTCTTTATAGTTTGTAGTACGGAGTTTGTAGTTTGCAGGAGATGGTTTTAAATTTTTAACCATGGTCTACAAAGTCTACAAACTAAAAACTACAAACTTGAACCTTACACGTGAATGCAAATTCAACCTCTCAGTCAGCTGACGCTGACAGCTCCCCTATAAAGGGAGCCTTGGGCGGGACGCCTACGATTGCGGTCCATGGGACCGCGGTGGCCTGCGGCCTGCGTTTATCTACATAATTCAAAGCGGGCTCCCCACGGGGAGACCCTACGAAAGTCACCAAAGCCGTTACACGGCTTTGGTGACTTTGGACAGCTGGCCGGCGGCTTCAATGGCTTGGACGAAGGCCGGCGGGATGTCTTCTTTTTTCAGGGACTGGCCGATGAGGCGGCCGAGGATGACGCCTTTGTTGCTGTAGAGCCAGGCGAAGTAATAGATGTACAGGGCCTTTTTATTGCGCGGGTTGACGTGCCACAAGAGGCGGGCCGGATAGTCGTGGAAGTTGACGTCCAGTTTGCGGCAGGCCTTTTTGATCATGTCTGTCGTGGCCCGGGCGTGTTCGCCGCAGGCCGTGTTGATGATGCGGTCCAGGTCGCGGCGCTGGCCGTGGTCGATCATGGTCTTGGCCAGGTCCATTTCAAAGCAGATTTCGTCGGTGAAGTAGACGCCCCGTTTGCCTTTGTGGCTGCCCTTGACGTCGGCATCGTAGAGGGCGACGACGGGAATCTTGAAGTATTCCAGGAGTTTCTTGATCTTGGAGATGGAACTTTCGCCGCGGGCATTGATGAGGCAGATGCCGTAGTAGTCGAAGGGCAGGTCCAGGGTCTTGGCGAAGTGCTGGAAACAGCCGTATTCCGTTTCCCCTTCGACGATGAGGACGCTCCGCGAATAGAGGGCTTCCTTGACTTCCGGGAAGTGCATGATCAGGTGTTTTTCGATTTCTTCGCTGAAGTGGAAGCCAGCCCCGCAGGCCGCTTTGACCAGGCCCTGCTTGTTGCGGTACAGGCGGATGATGTGGCGGTAGTCGTCGATGAGGGAATCCGTCGAGTGGGTGACGACGAATAACTGCCCCCGCAGGCCGTCGAGGTTGAAAAGGTCCTTGAGGAGCGCACAGAACTGCGGGTCTTCATTGTTCAGGAGCTGCTGGTAATAATGCAGGACCGAGCGCTGCATGTAGGGATGGAGGTGCATTTCCGGTTCATCGATGGAGATGACCAGCGGCAGATAGCGCTTGCCCTCTGCGTCGACGATGACGTTGTGTTCCAACGGTACAGCGCGGCTGATGGACATCATGTAGACCTGGGTGATGACGCACAGGGCCGCCAGGGAAATGAATTTCATATTGTCTGCCCTGGGCCGGTCCATGCGGCAGAGCATGCGGGACAAGAGGAAGATGTTGATGAAATACGATGAATCGAGGCTACCGACGGCGACTTCGTGATGGATGAAGGCCTTGGCTTCTTCCGACAGGCCGTCCCAGTGAGCTTCGCTCCATTGGGAGAGCTTCTGTTCCAGGGCGCGGTAAATACGCGGCGGCACGCGCTGTTCTTCCGGCATGGCCGCCGAATAGGACACGTAGCGCAGGCGGCGGATGAGTTCTAACGGCAGTTCTTCGCCGCTGTTGTCGTCGTAGAGATGGGGATACATGTCGCTGACATGCATTTCCATGCGGACGCGCAGGCTCTGACGGTGCTCGCCCGGCGTATCGGCGAAATACTCCTTCTCGCTCTGGAGCAGGTGCAGGTCTAAGGTGATGATGATGGGCCGGGTCACGTCGGCGTAGTCGTCTTCTTCGACATTGCGGCCGGCACTCATGTAGGAAATGAGGCGCAGCAGGCCGCTCTTGCCAATGGCGTTTTCACCGACGATGTAGTTGGCCCTTTCGTGGAAAGTCATTTCGACGTCTTGCAGGTTCCGGTAATTTTGAATACGCATGTAAGTAATATACACAAAATCACATCCTTTTCAAAACTCTTTACTATACGTATTCGACAAAAAACGCGCTACTCCCTTCTTTTCGAGAGCAGCGCGTTATTCCTTTTACGTATCGTTCATGGTTTGATGAACGGCCTATGGGTTCAGCAAACATCGTGAAAAACGATGTGACCAATCTCTGGCGGCGCCCCACGTGGTCGCCCCTACGATGAATGGCCTACGACGAACGACCTACGATCAACGTCCGCTTTCGCGGCACACTTTGGCCAGCCAGTGGGCGATGTCGAAGGTCGTCTGGCCTTCTTTGAGCTGCCAGTGCCAGTTGCCTTCGGCGACACCGGGCGTGTTCATGCGTCCCGACGACGGCAGGGCCAGGAGGTCCTGCATGGGGATTATGACCGTTTCGGCCCGGCGGCGGTAGGTATAGGCGATGAGGGCGCCGACGATTTCCTGCGGTGCCGCTTCATCGGACAATCCCAACATCTGGCGGACGTGGAGCTGCTGGCTCGGCGTCAGGTCGTCTTCATACCAGCCGCGGATGGTGTTGTTGTCATGGGTCCCGGTATAGGCGATGCAATCCGGCTCGGTATCGAAGGCCAGGCGGCCGTCGGCCCGGTCCTTGAGGTGGAACTGGATGACTTTCATGCCCGGCAGGTGCAGGGCATCTTTCAAGGTGCACACATCGTCGGTGATGACGCCCAGGTCTTCGGCGACCAGGCGGATCCTACCGATTTTCTGATAGACCGCCCGGAAGAGGTCCAGGCCGGGGCCATCTTTCCAAGCGCCGCTCTTGGCCGTTTCCGAACCGGCCGGTACGGCCCAGTAGGCGGCAAAGCCGCGGAAATGATCGACCCGGACTTCATCGACGAGGTCCATCATGCGGCGGAAGCGGTCTGTCCACCACTGGTAGTTATCCGCAGCCATGGCCTGGTAATCATAGAGCGGGTTGCCCCAGAGCTGGCCATCGGCGCTGAAGTAGTCGGGCGGGACGCCGGCGACGGATGACGGATTCCCTGCTTCATCGAGGTCGAACTGATCCTGATGGGCCCAGCAGTCGGCACTGTTATGGGCGACGAACATGGGCACGTCGCCGAAGATGGACACGCCGTTCTCAGCGGCATAGGCCCGGACATCGTGCCACTGGCGGCTGAAGATGTACTGCATGAATTTGACATGCGATACGGCGCCGGCCAGCTCCTTGCCATACTGGGCCAGGGCTTCCCGGCTGTGATGGCGGATGTCTTCGGGCCATTCCGTCCAGCAACGGCCGCCGAAGAAGTCGCGGACAGCCCGGAAGAGGGCGTAGTCATCGAGCCAGTAGGCATTCTTTTCACAGAAGGCCCGGAACGGTTCCCAGGGGATGGTCAGGTCCGGATCATGTGACATATCCCAGAGGAGTTTGGCCTTATAGGCTGCCAGGCTGTGCCAGGACGCCGTCTTTTTCCCCTGTGCCAGGAAATCGTCTAAGGCTTCCTGTTTCAGCCAGCCCCAGTCGCGCAGGACTTCCAGGGAAATGAGGGCTTCGTTGCCGGCAAAGGCTGATTCCGACAGATACGGCGAATCGCCCATGAGAGGCGGCGTCAGGGGCAGGATCTGCCAGACCCGCTGGCCGGCGGCCTTGAGGAAGTCGACGAAGCGGTACGCTGCCGGCCCTAAGACGCCGTTGCCGCAGGCAGCCGGCAGGGACGTCGGATGCAGGAGGACACCGGCCCGCTTGGTCCCGGCATCTTTCCCCTGGAGGATGACCGCTTTCAACGGCGGCAAAGTTAGGGTGAAGCGGCTGTTCACCGTCGTGACCGGCGTCATGCGCGGATGGAGGGCATTGGTCAGTTTGCCGTAGGCCAAGCCGTCCGTATAGAGGCTGATGTTCCGCAGGGCCGACGGGTTGCGGTTCATGGCGATGATGAAGAAACCGTCTTCAGCGGGCTTGCCGAAGACATCCTTTCCCCCTTCGATGACCCGGGCAAAGGCAAAGACGTCGCCATCGGCGTAGAGCGGGATGAAACGGCCCGTCTGTAAAGCGTCGTGTGCTGTCCGCAGCCGCGTCAGGGCCTTGGTCCAGGCCAGGAGGTCCAGGTCTTCATGGCCCCAGGGATAGGTCCGGCGGTTGTCCGGGTCCTTGCCGCCCGTGACGCCCACTTCGTCGCCGTAGTAGATGCACGGCGCACCGGGCATGGTCATCTGCCAGTCTGCCAGCAGTTTCAGGCGCTTCCGGCCTGTTTCTTCAGCTGTGGCCACGTCGGTGCCGCCGGCCCGGGTGAGGACCGTCAGGATGCGTTCGATATCGTGGCTACTGATGAGGTTGAGCATGGCATAGAAATTTTCAGGCGGGTAATTTTCGATGAGCCGCGTCAGTTCGGCATTCATGCGCCGCGCATCTTTGGCGCCGGTCATGAAGTCGATCATCAGGGAGCGCTGGGCGTAGTTCATGGCGCTGTCGATATCGTAGCCGCAGAGGTATTCCCGCTGTTCGCTGTAGCTGACCTTGTTCGACGCATCTTCCCAGACTTCGCCGATGAGGACGGCATCGGGCTTTTCCTCTTTCAGGGTATGGTAGAACTGGCGCAGGAAGGGTACGGGCAGCTCGTCGATGACGTCCAGGCGCCAGCCGCTGATGCCTTCGTTCAGCCAGTATTTGAGGACGCTGTCTTCGCTGTTGATGATGAAATCCATGTACGACGGCGTCGTTTCTTCTACGTCCGGCAGGTCCGATACGCCCCACCACGATTCATAGTCGTCGGGATAATGCTTGAAGCGGTACCATTCATAGTACGGCGACTCCTTCGACTGGTAGGCGCCGACGCCGGGATAGTTGCCGAAGCGGTTGAAGTAGATGCTGTCGGCACCGGTATGGCTGAAGACGCCGTCGAGGATGATATGGATGCCTTCTTCCCTGGCAGCCTGACAGAATTCGGCGAACTCTTCATTCGTCCCCAGCATGGGGTCGACGCGGAAGTAATCGGCCGTGCCGTAACGGTGATTGCTGGAACTTTCAAAAATCGGGTTGAGGTAAATGGCCGTAATGCCCAGTTCCTTGAGATAGGGCAATTTTTCCCGGATGCCGGCGATGTTGCCGCCGAAAAAGTCGTAATAGACGATGTCGCCCTGGCCTTCGCGCTTGCAGTAATAGGGCACATCGTCCCAGTCGCTGTGGATGACGGCGCCCTTCTTGCCGTAGAGGCGGCCCGACGTATGGGTACCGTGGCGGAAGCGGTCCGGGAAGATCTGGTAGACGATGGCGTGCTTGAACCAGTCCGGCGTATGGGCGTCCTTATCGTAGACCGTGACCTGATAGGCCGGCGGCACGTCGGGATATTTGGCCCCTTCGCCGCCGAGGCGGTCGTAGTTGTTGCCATAGTAGAAGGTCCTATGGCCATCGTCGATGATGAAATAATACCAGAGCAGACAGCCCTTGGGCGGAATGGTGACGATGCCCGTGAAGATGCCGTCTTCATAACTCATGGGTACAAAGGATTCGCCGACATTGATCTGCCACAGGCGGATGCGGGCCCGGCAGTTCTGAGCATCGCTGCCGCTGGCACGGAGGCGCAGGATGAGCCGGCTCCCGGAAGGAACGGCCCCAAAAGACGAGCGGTAATAGAATTCGTGAGAGTTGTGGTACAATCGTAAGTCCATAAGCGGTCCTTTCGTGGTTGGGGAAAGTAAAAGAGGCTGTCCATGAAGACAGCCTCTTTTTGAGTATTAAGTTTGCAGTGTGTAGTGAATGGTTTTAAATTTAAAGTCATCTGCTACAAACTAAAAACTCCGTACTGCAAACTATAAGTCAAAGGGACTATGCATAATGGCAGAAGCCTTCATGCGACAGTCCCTTTTGAGTTTGCAGTCTTTAGTTTTTAGTGAATAGCTGGAAATGCAAAGCCAATTTCTACAAACTACAAACTCTGAACTACAAACTGTCTTTTATTGTTGTAATACTTTTTCGTACAGGTTCTGGTAGGCTTCGGCCGAGCGGTCCCAGCTGTAGTCGCTGGTCATGGCGTTGCGGACGAGGATATCCCACAGGGCCGTGTCTTCATAGTAACCCATGGCCCGTTTCGTCGTGAACAGCAGTTCGTGGGCGTTGAAGTTCGGGAAGGTCAGGCCATTGCCCTGTTTGCTGTATTTATCGAAGGGATGGACCGTATCCTTGAGGCCGCCCGTTTCGCGGACGATGGGAATGGCGCCGTAGCGCAGGGCGATGAGCTGGCTCAGGCCGCACGGTTCGTACCGCGACGGCATGAGGAACATGTCGGCAGCGGCGTAGACCTTGTGGGCCAGGGCTTCGTTGAAGGTGATGTTCGCCGATACCTTGGTCGGATGGCGGCGGGCCAGTTCGCGGAAGGCTTCTTCATAGCCGGCATCGCCCGTCCCGACCAGGACCAGCTGGACGTCGTCGTCGACGAGTTCATCCATGATGCGCGTGACCAGGTCCAGGCCCTTGTCTTCGACGAGGCGCGTGACCATGGCGATCATGGGGACGCCCCGCTTGATGCGCAGGCCCAGTTCGGCCCGCAGGGCATCTTTATTTTCCCGCTTGCCAGCCCGGGCGTTGGCGACGGAATACTGGCGCTTGATATACGGGTCCGTTTCCGGATTGTAGACGTCGATGTCCAGGCCGTTGATGATGCCCGTCACCTTTTCCCCATTGCCGCGGATATAGCCATCCAGGCCTTCGCCAAAGTACGGATAGGTGATTTCCTGGGCATACGACGGACTGACCGTCGTGATGTGGTCGGCGTAGACCATGCCCGACTTCATGTAGTTCACGCAGCCGTCACATTCCAGGCTGCCGTTGTCGAAGAGTTCCTGCGGCAGGCCAATGATGTCGCGCATGATCGACGGCGGATAGATGCCCTGGTATTTCAGGTTGTGAATGGTATAGATGACTTTGATTCCCTTGTAGAAATCATCGTGCCAGAAATCTTCTTTGAGGAAGACGCCCATGAGGCCCGTATGCCAGTCGTTGCAGTGGATGATGTCCGGCTTGAAGCCGATCTTGGGCAGCATGGTCAGGACGGCGCGGCAGAAATAGGCGAAGCGTTCGTCGTCATCGCCGTAGCCGTAGAGGCCGTCGCGCTTGAAATACCATTCGTTGTCGATGAAATAGACGGTCACGCCGTCCTGCTTGATTTCTTCGACACCGTAGTAGAGCTGGCGCCAGACCAGGTTCACGATGCCTGTCGTCACTTCTTTCATCTGCTTCTTCGCTTCTTCAGCGATGCGGCTGTATTTCGGAATGACCAGGCGGACGTCCATGCCCTTCTTGGCTAAAGCCTTGGGCAGTGCGCCCATGACATCGGCCAGCCCGCCTGTTTTGATAAATGGCACTGCTTCTGAGGCCACAAATAATACATTCATCGTATGTCCCCCACTTTCCCTAAGTACCGTATCAGGCGTCTGCTTCCTTTTTGGCAGGACGCCCAGTTCTTCTCTTTCTCGTTGCAGCAGTCTTCTTTTCAGACGCTGCCGTCTTGGCTTTCCCTTTTCCACGGGTCGTCGCCTTCTTTCCCGGCGCCTTGGCCGTTTTCTTTACCGTATCGTCGGCAGACTTATCGGCTTTCACTGTCCGGCGGCGCCGCGGTTTGGTCACTGCTTTTTTTTAACATTCCCTGTCAGCTGCAGGTAAATCGTCGCCAGCGGCGGCAAGGTCAGTTCCAGGGACTGGTCCATGCCGTGCATGGGCACATCCTGGGCCTCGAATTCGCCTTCATTGAGGACGTTGGAGCCGCCGAAGGCCGTGGCGTCACTGTTGAAGACTTCGACGTACGTCCCTTTCCGGGGGACGCCGAAGCGGTACGAATGGCGGACAACCGGCGTGAAGTTGCAGACGACGACGGTCATGTCCGTTTCGTCCTTACCCGTACGGTAAAAGGCGATGACGCTGTTGTCGCAGTCGTCGCAGCTGATCCACGAGAAGCCCGACCAGTCGCAGTCTTCTTCCCAGAATTCCGGATGGTCCACATAGTACGTATTCAGGCTGCGCACGTAGTCGTGCATGGCCTTGTGCATGGGATACTTGAGGAGGTGCCAGTCCAGGCTGTCATCGTATTTCCATTCGATGAACTGGCCGAACTCGCTGCCCATGAACAGAAGCTTCTTGCCCGGATGGGACATCCAGTAGCCGTAAAAGGCGCGCAGGCCGGCGAATTTCTGCCAGTAGTCGCCAGGCATCTTGTCCAGGAGGGAATGTTTGCCGTGGACGACTTCATCATGCGACAAGGGCAGGATGAAGTTTTCTGAAAAAGCATAGCATAACGAAAACGTAATCAGGTTGTGATTGTCCTTGCGGAACAGCGGGTCCAGCGACATGTAGCGGAGCATATCGTTCATCCATCCCATGTTCCATTTGTAATTGAATCCCAGTCCGCCGACGTCGACGGGCTTGGTCACGAGAGGCCAGGCCGACGATTCTTCGGCAATCATCAGGGCCTGAGGGTATTCCTTGAAGACGGCCGTATTGAGATGGCGCAGGAAGTCGATGGCTTCCAGGTTTTCCCGGCCGCCGTACTTATTGGGCTGCCAGTCGCCGTCGGCATGGCCGTAATCGAGATAGAGCATGTTGGCGACGGCGTCGATGCGCAGGCCGTCGATGTGGAACTGGCTGATCCAGAACAGGGCACTGGAAATGAGGAAGGACTGGACTTCCGTCCGGCCGTAGTCGAAATTCATCGTGTCCCATTCCTTGTTTTCTGCCAGCATGGGGTTGCCCGATTCATAGCACGGTTCGCCATCGAAATGGCGCAGGCCGTGGGCGTCGCGGCAAAAATGCCCCGGTACCCAGTCGAGGATGACGCCGATGCCGTTGCGGTGGCAGAGGTCGACGAGGTACATGAAGTCTTCCGGGCTGCCATAGCGGCTGGTCGCCGAGAAATACCCCGTCCCCTGGTAGCCCCAGGAACCATCGAAGGGATATTCGCACAGCGGCATGAGCTCGATGTGGGTATAATTCATCTGTTTGACATAATCGACCAGCGGGGGCGCGATATCGCGGTACGACAACATTTCGCCGTCTTCGCCGCGGCGCCACGAGCCGAGATGGACTTCGTAGGTCAGCATGGGCTTACGGTACGAATCGTAAGCACTGCGGCTGTCCATCCATTTCTTGTCGCGCCACGTGTAGTGGAGCTTGGTCAGTTTCGATGCCGTATTGGGACGTACTTCCGACCAGAAGGCATAGGGATCGCTCTTTAAGATGCGTTCGCCTGACGCCGTCGTGATGGCGTACTTGTAGATGTCCCCTTCCTGGAGGCCGGCAATATGCGTAACCCAAATGCCGTTGCCGCAGCTGCTCCGCTCCATGGGATTGGCATCGGCGTCCCAGTGATTGAAATCACCGACGACGCTGACCTGCTGGGCGTGAGGCGCCCAGACGGCAAAGCGCACGCAGGGCTTGCGGCGCAGGACCGTGAAATGGGCCCCGAATAGACGATAACTGGCGTAGTTCGTACCCTGATGATACAAGAAGGTACTGTACTCGTCGATTGCACTGAGTTTCATATCTTATCCTCCTGATTCTTAGTTAGTGTTTGACCGGCTTGATGCGCCAAATGTCATCGGCGTACTGCTGAATCGTCCGGTCGCTGGAGAAGTAGCCGGACTGGGCGATGTTGACGACGCTCGAATGACACCATTTCGTATGGTCGCCGTAGCGTTTGGCGATTTCCTGCTGGGCCTGGCAGTAGGGCTGGAAGTCCTTGAGGACGAAGTATTCGTCGTTCCGGTCGAGGAAGGCCGAGTAGAGCATACCGAAGTGGTCCCCGCCGATAGAGCCGTCGACGAGGGCATCCATGAGGCGGCGGATGGCGGCGTCGTCGCTGTACATCTGCCACGACGAGTAGCCGCCGTGGATGTAGTAGTTCATGACTTCGTCAGCCCGCAGCCCGAAGATGACGCAGTTTTCGTCGCCGACCTTGCGGTGGATTTCGACGTTGGCCCCGTCCATGGTCCCCAGGGTGATGGCACCGTTCATCATGAACTTCATGTTGCCCGTGCCCGACGCTTCCTTGCCGGCTGTCGAAATCTGTTCGCTCACGTCAGCAGCCGGGAAGAGGAGCTGGCCTAAGGAAACATTGTAGTTTTCCAGGAACAGGACCTTCATCTGCTTGTTGACCTTACGGTCGGAATTGACCATATGGGCGACGACGTTGATGAGGCGGATCGTTTCCTTGGCTTCGCCGTAGCCGGCAGCGGCTTTGCCGCCAAAGAGGAAGGTCCGCGGCGTGATCTTGAGTTTCGGGTTATCCTTCAAGAGGTAGTACAAGTGCAGGATGTGCAGGATGTTCAAGGTCTGGCGCTTGTACAGGTGGATGCGCTTGATCTGGATATCGAAGATCGAGTCCGTCCGCACGTCCGTATCGTAGCGGTCGCGGATGTAGCGGGCCAGGATTTCCTTGCGGTCCTTTTTGACCCGCGTCAGCTGTTCCTGGAAGGCCGAGTCGTCGGCAAAGGGCATGAGGTCCTGGAGCTTCGACGGCGTCCGGCGCCAGCTGTCACCGATGGTATCGTCGATGAGCGACGCCAGCTGCGGATTGGCTTCGATGAGCCAGCGGCGATGGGAAATGCCGTTGGTCTTGTTCGAGAAGCGGTGCGGGAAGCACGTGTAGAACTGGTGCAGCGTCGAATCCTTGAGGATCTGCGAATGGATTTCGGCGACGCCGTTGACGCTGTGGCTGCCGAGGACGGCCAGATGAGCCATGTGGACCTGGCCATCCCAGAGGACGGCGACGTCGCGGGCTCTCGCTTCATCGCCCGGATAGAGGCTGCGGACTTCTTTGAGCCAGCGGTTGTTGATTTCTTCGACGATGAGGTAAATGCGCGGCAGCAGTTCCTTGAACATGGGGATGGACCATTTTTCCATGGCTTCCGGCAGGATGGTGTGGTTCGTATAGGCCACGGTGCGGACGGTGATGTTCCAGGCCGCATCCCACGATATGCCTTCTTCATCCATGAGGATGCGCATCAGTTCCGGGATGACCAGGGCCGGATGGGTGTCGTTGATGTGGATGGCCACATAGCGGTCGAATTTATAGATGCTTTCGTGATATTTCTTCTTATAATGGCGGACGATGCTCTGGAGGCCGGCCGATACGAAGAAGTATTCCTGCATCAGGCGCAGGCGGCGGCCGTCTTCATTGCTGTCGTCAGGATAGAGGAAACGGGAAATCTGCTGGACACTGTCCTTGTAGCGGAAGGGCCGGCGCCGGTCGCCGATGGACAATTCCTGGTAGAGCTGTTCCCGCGAATATTCCGCCCGCCACAGGCGCAGCGTGTTGACCGTATTGTTGTGGTAGCCGATGATAGGCACATCGTACGGTACGGCGCGGACAGACGAATACTTTTCGTGGACACATTCCAGGTTGCCGTCTTCGTCAGGACGCATGTAGGCGTTGCCGCCAAAGCGGACATAGACGGCTTTGTCGACTTTCTTGACTTCCCAGGGATAGCCGTTGACCAGCCAGTTATCGGGCAGTTCGACCTGCTGGTTGTCGACAATGCGCTGGTTGAACAAGCCGTACTGATAGCGGATGCTGTTGCCATGGCCCGGCAGCTGCAGCGCTGCCAGGGAATCGATGAAGCAGGCAGCCAGCCGGCCCAGTCCCCCATTCCCCAGGCCCGGATCGCGTTCGGCCGGGATGACCTTATTCAGGTCCCAGCCCATGTCTTCCAGGCCCTGGCGACAGATGTCGTCCATATCGATGCCCAGGAGATTCGATTCCAGGAGGCGGCCGATGAGGAATTCGATGGAGAAATAATAGACTTGCTTAACCTTCTGTTCGGCATAGATTTCATTCGTGCGGATCCAATCTTCACTTACCAGATCGCGGATCATATAGGCGATGGTCTGATAGACTTCATTCAAGGTCATGTCCCGCAGATCTTTTTCCCACAAGATGTGAGCTTTCTCGGTAAATAACTTTTTGAATTCTTCCTTATCCTGCCATTTTTTCATATTGTCTCTAACCCCTTCATAGTTGCGTTCAGCGGACTGAACGTTTACCAATGCACAACGGGTTGTCGTGGCTGCCGCTCAACACGGCTTCCGGCTGGATGACCGTATTCTTGTCGCATACGACGTAATCGAGCTGAGCGTCATCGCCGACGACCGAGTGCTGCATGATGATGCTGTTGCGAATGACAGCATTTTTTCCGACCTTGACGCGGCGGAAAAGAATCGAATTCTCTACGCGGCCTTCGATGATGCAGCCATTAGCTACGAGAGAATTGGAGACATGCGATTCTTCCATGTATTTGGCCGGCGCTTCGTCCTTGATTTTGGTATAGATGCGGTGATCCATATCCTTGAGGAGCAGTTCATGCCAGATGCGGCTGTCGCGCAGGTCCATGTTGACCTGGAAGTAGGAATTGACGGAATCGATCCGTTTTGCATATCCCTGATAATTATAGCCGAAAATCCGCAGGCGGTCTACATTGCGCTGGAGCACATCGGTAATAAAATGGGTATATCCCCGGGCATAGGCCCGGCGTATGCAATGCTGGAATACATCGCAGTCGATGAGGATTCCCCGCTGGTATAAATTATCGCCAGCTTTGACTTCCGGCTTGGCTTCGATGGCCGTGACCCGGTCCGGGCAGACATCGTCGATGGTCAGGACATAGCCTTCGCGGTCGAAGTCGTATTTCTGCTGCTGATAGATGAGGGTGACGTCGGCGTTGTGATGACGATGGAAGTGGAGGACCTTGTCATAGTCGATGTTCTGGACCATGTCGCAGCCCGACAGCAGGGCGTAGCGCTTACCAGCCCGCTGGACGAAGATGAGGTTCTTATAATAAGCATTGATGTCCCCTTCTACGGGATGTTCGATGTCCGCCCGTTCTTCCGGCAGATAGAACAAGCCGTCGCCCTTGTGGGCCAGACCCCATTCCTTGCCGGACCGGATGTGGTCCAGGACCGACCGGGACTGACTGGAGAGCAGGAGGCCGACGTTTTCGATGCCGGCGTTGACCATATTGGAAAGCGTGAAGTCGATGAGGCGGTATTTGCCGCCGATGGGCAGCGTCGACAGCGGGCGCGTGTCGTTGATTTCCTGCAAGGGATGGTCTTCGCGCATATTGATGAGGCCGATCATATTACTATTCATAACTAGTGTTCCCCTTTCGCTGTAACTTGTTTTGGTTTCAGTTCCCCTTTGCGTCCCAGTACGGCGACAGACCCGTCTTCATTGTGGAGGACGGCGCCGGGATAGATGTGGCAGCGTTCGCCCAGGATGGCCTTGTCGACGACGGCATTTTCTTCGACGACAGAGCCGGGCATGATGACGGAATTGGTGACTTTCGCCCCTTCTTTGATGGTGACACCGTAGAAGATGACTGAATTGCTGACAGTCCCGAAGATTTCCGAGCCTTCAGCGATGAGGGAACTCTTGGCCGAGCCGTTAGGCCCGATGAGGTGCGGCGGTAAACTCTGGTTGCCCGAATAGATGCGCCACTTGCTGTCGCGCAGGTCGATAGGCGGTTCGTCGGCGATGAGGTCCATGTTGGCCTGCCACAGGCTGTCGATGGTGCCGACATCCTTCCAGTAGCCTTCAAAGGGATAGGCATACAGCGGGACCTGGTCGGCCAGCATCGCCGGGATGACGTTCTTGCCGAAGTCGTGTTCCAACTTTTCATCCTTGGCATCGGCCTTGAGGTACGATTCCAGGACGTCGCGGTCGAAGATGTAAATGCCCATGGACGCCAGGTTGCTTTCGGGCTTGGCCGGTTTTTCCTGGAACTTGGTGATGCGCATGTTTTCATTGGCGACCATGATGCCGAAGCGGCTGGCTTCATCCCAGGGGACGCGGATCGTGCCGATGGTGACCTTGGCGTGGTGTTTCTTGTGGAAATTGAGCATCTTGTCGTAGTCCATGGAATAGATGTGGTCGCCCGACAGGATGAGGACGTAATCGTCGCCGACCATTTCCACGAAGTTCAAGTTCTGGTAAATAGCATCGGCTGTGCCGCGGTACCAGTTGGAACCGCCGTCGCTCTGATACGGCGGCAGGACGTACGTGCCGCCCTTGGTCGAGTCGAGGTTCCAAGAGCTGCCGTTGCCGATGTACCAGTTCAGTTCCAGCGGCTGATACTGGGTCAGGATGCCGACCGTATCGATGCCGGAATTGCGGCAGTTACTCAGTGGGAAGTCGATGATGCGATATTTTCCGCCGAACAAAAGGCCCGGTTTAGCCTGGTCTTTGGTCAGGACGCCCAAACGGCTTCCTTTCCCGCCGGCCAAAATCATGGCCAGGCAATTAGATTTTTTCATAGAAGCTCCTCCTCACTTGACTGGGACCCGGCCGCTTCGCTTATGGTTTCAGTATGTATGATAATGGACATCGTGTCGTCAGACGGCGGGTCTTGGATTCAATAGCGTACCGTATACGCATATAATATACGCTATAAAGTATTTTATGATTATATTATTAATTATACACCAATTCTGTCAAGAATTTAAAGGGCTAACCGCCAAAAAATGATTAGCAGAAACAACTATTTTACACATTACAACAAGGACTGCTATCTTTTAAAATGTAACGTTTTGAAC
>ERZ773113.877-NODE-877-length-15650-cov-4.190895_pt1 | contig 15650 bp, 14 predicted proteins | sample MGYA00580565_ERZ773113 | MGnify/ENA primary metagenome ERZ773113 (study PRJEB29015, sample SAMEA2737827) | human gut metagenome | biome: human gut; feature: human-associated habitat; material: faeces | place: China | collected 2012 ...
GACGCAGGACAGCAGCGGCAGATACTCCATCAGCACCGCGTTTTGCAGCGCGATACTGGAAGTGGAAATGATGATGGGGCGGGCGATCTGCCCTGTCGGGAAAGCAGACGCTGCCGTGGCAGCCGCCAGATAGGCGTAGGTCTTGCCGATGCCCGTCCCGGCATCGCACAGGGCGATCCTCCCGTCCTGCATGGCGTCCAGCATCCGGTGACTCAATTGGATCTGCTCCGGGCGCTGCGCCATACCGTGGGCGGGAAGAAGGTCCTGAAAAATATGGTCGATCAGTTTATGGGCTTTCAGCCTGTTGTCATTGGTATTCATCCGATAATTTCCTCTTTTCTGTCATGCTTTGTTTTCGTTTCCACCGTATTTGCAGCGCGCGCCCCGGTGTGAAAAGGGAACAATACGGACAAGGTCCGGCAAGACCTTCACGGGCGTATTTCCGGGATCTCTACTGCTTTCAATCCCGGAGCAGCCCAGCCTCTTCATGCTGGCCAGTGCATTGTGTCTCATTATCTGCCCGGACAGCGTCTCTGCGGGCGGCGCTGCCAACGCCGCCCCTGCGCAGGTAAAATCGCTCACCGCAGGAAGCTGCAAGGCTTCCCACGGGTCGTGGCGCACACTGCGCGGATCGCTCTTCTGTCCGGGTGGTTATCCGTATTGCTGGTATGCAATTTTCAAGGAACAGCGAGGGGCATTCGGAGCCCCTCACTGTCCTCCCGAAAATTGCGTTCGGTGAATACCCTTATTTCGAGGAATTTTCAAAAAACTTTTTGAGATCCCGCAGGATGCGGTCTCTCCGCTTGATGACCGCCCGCTGGCTGACGCCCATTCTTTGAGCGTATTCCCGTGTAGACGCGCCGTCGAAGAACAGGGCGTTGATGAGTTCCCGGTCGGTATCCTTTAGTGACAGCAGCGCCAGCAAAAGGATCTGCTTCTGTTCTGCCAGATTCCGAAGTTCCTCACGCTCCAGTGCCTCCGTTTCGGCGCTGGGGGCCGTTTCTGCTCCGACATAGTCCGGCAAAAGCGCATCTTCCTCCATCTGCTCCAGAGAGAGCAGTTTTCCGGAGGACTGTTCCTCCGTGATATAGCGCTCCCTGCGGTCTGCCTGCGCATAGGCGAGGTAGACATCCTCCGGCACCTCTACGTCCATACCGTCTACAGTGATGATATTGGCGATGACTTCGCCAGCCTCGCTTCGAACGCGCCGATAGTTGCGTTCTTCCTGCCATTTTTTCATGATTCATGACTCCAATCTCAGATTTTTTTGAAATGTCTGAGATTGGGTCACGGATATTTAGCGATATAGGGCTGCCAGCGTCTGCGCATTGTGTGCCTTTCCGCTTTTCAGCCGAAGAAAGGCGCAAAAAAAGAGCCTTACGCATAGCTGAAAAGCTACTTGTAAGGCTCCTAACTCAATGTTCCCATATTCGATGATGGGTGGCTGGTGCGCTTGACGAAGTCATATCAATTGGATTTTTAATTTATGCCTGAACATATCCCATAAAGGGGATGGGCGTGTGGATCAGGGGGTGAGCATCCGGTGTCAGCACCGTGATGCCGATCTGTTCGCCGCACTTGGGGCATTTGGCGATCAGGTCAGGGTGTTCCGCTCTGTGCAGAGCAAACAGCCTGTACTGAGACTGCTCCGCACCACTGGGGATATCCGCGATACGGCCCTTGCCGCACAGCGGACAGCGCAGGGAATTGGTTTTTGACATAGCGCCTCGCTTTCTCTGTTCTCTTTTTTGAGAACAGCACATGAAAATTTTTTACAGCAGGTTATGGTTCTCCAACCGAATGCGCATGGCCTGTTTGGATACCTGAAAGATACCTGCCATATCCGTCACCAGCTGTTGGTTCGTCCGTCCGGAGCGCAGCTGATAGAAACAGCGCTTGACCTGCGGCAGCGGCAGCAGAAGGATAGATCCCAGCAGGTTCGCCTGCACTTCCAATGTGTTGTCGCTCTCATCGCCGGAACGGAGCGCCGCGTTTTCGCCGGTTCCGCTGAACTGTTTCTTATGGAGTAGCCAGTGCCCCAGCTCATGGGCGCAGGTAAAGCGCAGCCGCCCGGTAGATGCTTCCTCTTCGCAGAGAGAGCAGTCGATGAGGATGGTGCCGCCCTTGACGGGAAGAAGGTCATAGCGGTGGTTTTCCCAGTCATAGATCGCTGTGAGACCGTCGTCAAAGATGGTCTCGCCCAAAACCCGCCCATTATTCCGCAGATATTGATACTCCAGCACCAGCCCCTGTGCCTCGATGATGTCCTCAATGGGAATGGCTGCGGGGGAACCGTAATAAAGTCTGGGGTCATAGGCGGTGATCACATCGCGGGCGATCCGCTCCAGCGCCTGTTCGCGGTAATATGCTTTTTTCATGCGTCTATTTCACCGCCCTCTTTGGATTTCTTTGCGCGCTGGGTAATCCGGTCGATAAATTCCTGCCACTCCTGGTCTGTGGCGTCTGCCTCCTTCGCCGTGCGGAGTGCGGCCCGGACGATCTCCCGATCCATGATGTAGTCCGGCAAGTCTGCGGATACACGGTTGTTCTGAGACTTGGCGGCAAGGTCCAGCATCTGCTCGGTTTCTACCTTGCTCAGATGCAGTTCCTGCTCCAACCGTTCCAAATATGCGCGCGTCGGCGCCGGTCTGCGGTCGTTCTCAATGTTGCTCAGATAGACTGGCGACAAGTCCAGCTTTGCCGCCAGTGTGCGCAGGGACAATCCGATAGATTGCCGTTTCTCTCGAACGAAGCTGCCGAATGTCTGTTCCAAGTAACTCACCTCCTATCCGTGTTCTCTTCTCTGGAAACACTGTAGCCCCAGTATAGCAAACATTCGTTCGATTGGCAAGCCGTGAAAAAGATGGTGTTCCCCGCAGGGAACACCATCCTGAAATTATTTCAGCCACGCTGCCATATCCCGCATTTCCTCCAGCACTGCTGCTGGGCTGACGATGCGAATCTTACCGCTAAAGGTAAAGACCCAACTGAAGAACGGAGGGCTTGGCGCGACCTCGACTGTGGCACGGAAATGCTGTTCATCTACAGTTTCCGTCTGCACATTTTCACCGAAGCGGTCGATCACGCTGCGCATGACCTCATTATCGCACAGCAGCTCTACGGTACAGAGGTTGTCCGGGTACATCCCAAACACCTTGCGGACATACTCCGCCGGATCAAAGTCCGGTGTCTGGACTGCCGTATGTTCCAGCGGTTCGACTGCCGTCATGCGATCCACCCGAAATTGTGCAATCTTTCCGTGCTTTTCCGACCAGCCTACGGCATAATAGCAATCTCGGCTCCAGATAAGGGCATACGGGCTGAACTGATAGCGGTAACCGTTATGCTTGAGTATCTTTTCTTTCTGCGGGGTGTATTCGTAATACTGAAAGGTGATCTGCCGTTTTTCCTGAATGGCGTTATGGATCTCATCCACGCTGTAATAGATGCACTCATTCTCCGGTTTGGCGGTACCTTCCATATAAATATGCCGATCCAACTGGCGGGCATGAGATTCACTGGTGAGCTTACCCAACTTTTCAATAAGCCGCTCGCTCTTTTTGGCCGTAATAAAGCGGGAGGATTCCACCGCGTCCACCAGCAGCTTCAGCTCCGGCAGTTCAAACAGCCTCTCCCCCACGAAATATCGATTCTGGGTGCTTTTGACGCATACGATGTCCATACCGCTGCTTTGCAAGACTTCAATAGCGGAATATACGCTCTTGCGCCCTGTCTGAATGCCATGTTCCAGCCAGAAGGCAAGAATATCCGCTACGGAAGCCGGATGCTGATCATCCGTATGCTCATACAGATACCGCTGTAATAGCAGCAGGCCGTATTGGGATTCATTTTTCATGTAGCAGCACTCCATTCAAATGAGAAAAGGCGCGGCGGCAATGTGTAACCGTCAAACGCAGCAGCGGATGAAAGATTTTCCGCGAAAAAGAGAGAATACCCCTTATAGAGCGTAGAGTTCACGCACTATGCGTGTACTCTACGCGAAAAATGGAGGAGCGCTGGCGGTAGAGGCTGAGAAAGAGGCTTCATTTGATTTCCTGTTCCAGCATATCGAATTCAGGTGTGGAGAAGAACTCACCGAGGGTGATCTCAAGACCATCACAAAGCTTCTTAATCGTCACGACGCCCGGATTTTTGCTTTCATCATTAAGGATACTCTTGATGGTTGCCTGAGGAACAGCAGATAGATTTGCTAACCCGTTCGGCGTAATTTTTCGTTCTGCGCAAAGTTGGCGGATGCGAAGTGCAACAGTTTCCCGAGTATCCATAGTGTAAACCTCCATGACGATTTATCACTATGGTAAATTATTTGAGAAAAGGTTATTAGTGATACTTCACTAATTGAAAAATATGTGCTATAATAGTGATATAACACTATATTGTCCATGTGGCCGGCACCTGGCTTACAATTTATCCACCGATAAATTGGGAGGTCAGCACATGGAATACGGTTATGCAAGAGTTTCGACCAAGGAACAGAATGAGTTGCGCCAACTCATCGCTCTGCGGGAATTCGGTTTAACGGACCGGGCGATTTTTGTGGACAAGCAGTCCGGCAAGGATTTTGACCGCCGCAGCTACCAGCGGCTGCTGCGCAAACTGAAAGACGGCGATACGCTTGTGATCAAGAGCATCGACCGTCTCGGCAGAAACTATGAAGAAATTTTGGAGCAATGGCGCATCATCACAAAGGAAAAGAGTGCGGCAATCGTTGTGCTGGATATGCCTCTGCTTGACACGCGGCGGAATCGCGACCTCACCGGAACGTTGATCGCGGACATCGTGCTGCAGCTGCTATCCTATGTGGCGCAGACAGAGCGCGAGTTCATTCACCAGCGACAGGCGGAAGGGATCGCCGCAGCGAAGGCGCGCGGCGTGAAATTCGGCAGACCCCGCAAGGCGCTGCCAGAAGGGTTCGGCGAAGTCAAAGCGCGTTGGGAGCGCGGCGAGCTGTCTGCACGTGCGGCAGGAAGACTGCTGGGCGTCACCCACCGGAGCTTTTTGCTCTGGGCTCAGGATGACGGGTGTAAAGAAATCGTTAAGAAAACGCAGACGAAGAAGAAGACTGGATAAAAAAGTACAGGTTGCCGACCACAGCGATATACACAAAATCTTATACACCTATCATAGCACTCCCCCAACAGAACAGCAATAGGCCAACGGCTTAAATCCGACTAAAAAAACGTACTTTTTTAGCCACTGTGCCGGATACACGATCAGCTAAAAAAGGCCCTTCCGCCTGTGTTGCAGGCGGCCAACTATTCTGCGGGAGGTGAGCGGCAATCCGTCCGTCTCTGTACGATTTCTGCGCCGGGCATGAACAAGCTCACCTGCTGGCACAATGGGACGATGAACGCAATGCTCCGCTCACGCCGAAGGATGTGACCTACGGAAGCCACCAAAAGGTATGGTGGCGATGCCCCCAAGGCCATTCCTACCGTTCCGAGGTCAGAATCCGCACGCGGGGAACGGGCTGTCCCGTCTGTGCGGGCCGCGCTGTTCTGCCGGAGGAAAACTCTCTGGCGGCAAAATTTCCTGATCTGCTTTCGGAGTGGGACACGGAAAAGAATTCTCCGCTGCTGCCGACGCAGGTCATGCCGGGAGCACACCAGAAGGTCTGGTGGAGGTGTCCGAAAGGACATAGCTGGCAGGCGAGCGTTGCCAGCCGCGTCACATCAAACGCAGGCTGTCCGTTCTGCGCGGGACAAAAGGTCCTGTCCGGATTCAATGATCTCGCTTCGCTGCATCCGCAGCTTGCTGAACAGTGGGATCGGAAAAAGAACGGTGCGCTGACGCCGGAGGCGGTGAGCGCATATTCCAATCGCCGCGTGTGGTGGCTCTGTGACAAGGGGCATTCCTTCTGTGCGGTTATCGCCCACCGTGTGAACAGGGAAAGCGATTGTCCGTACTGCACCAACCGCAAGGTCCTGCCGGGATTTAATGATCTGGAGACCAAGGAGCCGGTGATCGCATCGCAGTGGCATCCGACCCTTAACGGCAGTTTCACGCCGCAGCAGGTAACGCCCGGCAGCAGCCGGAAGGCATGGTGGCTGTGTGAAAACGGCCATGCGTGGAAATCGGTCATCAGCAGCCGTACAGGAAAACAGCGCTGTGGCTGCCCTGTCTGCGCAGGCAGGCCGCTGAGCCAATGTACGGCGATCTTAGCAGGGCGGCCGGAGAAGCCGACACACTAATATAATAGGTGCTCAACTGCGGGGAGCCGCGGAGAATATACATTGTAGGAGGATCATTATGAAACATAAGCTACTATCCATTTTACTATGCCTCGCGATGGCGCTGTCGCTCTTACCGACGGCAGCCCTGGCGGAGGAGGTGACAGGCGCTGGATCGATCAAGGTGGGGAATGAGAGCTATGAATCGTTTAGCGACGCCGTCAGTGCGGCAACGCCTGACGAAAGCGGCGTCATCACCTATGAGATCAATGGTAAGGTTGATGTGACTGCTACCGGCTGGGTGCAGGTCGCAAAGGCTGGCCTGACCGGACCTACCAAGGTCGAGTTTGTTGGTAAAACCGGAGATGCGGAAATCTGCATCACCCAAGGCGTAGCGATTCTGGCTGATAAGAGCTATGACATCGACGTTAGCTTTGAGGGCTTAAAGTTGACGAAGTTGAATCCGCAATGGACGGGTGACTATGGTCACGGCACCAATTACTTCACCTGCTGGCTGCGCAACAACGATGCAGCGAACAACACCGTGACCTACACGAATTGTGTTTTCCCGAACGGCGTGTGCAACAACCAGTACGGCAAGACGGTGTTCGACAGCTGCCAGTTTACTAACAGTGCCAACTATAATCTTTGGAACTACGGCGGCAACACCGAAGTGAAGAACAGCGCCTTCACCGGTGTCCGCGGTATCAAGACCTACAACGAGGGCAATCTGGAAGTCGCGCCCACGGTGAAGATCGAACAAGCCACCTTCAGCGGTCTGACCGAAAAGGCAGCCATCGTCGCTTCCAAGGCGACCAACATCACGCTGACGAATGTGACCGCCACCGGCTGCACTAAGGGCCTGCTTCAGAAGGACATTGAAGGCTCTACGGACGAGCAGAAAGTCACCATCGAGGCCAACGGCACCGGCATCAGCGGTGACTTTAATATTACAGCCCAAAAGGATGCCGAAGCCGCCAAGAACGAGTTCAACATCACAGCCGGTACGTTCCCCGGAGGAATCAACAATGACTACCTTGCGCCTGGTGCAAATTTTGACGCGACCACAGGCGAGGTTAAAATGTCGTATGTTGCCAAAATCGGCGATACCGAGTATCCCACCCTCGCCGACGCCTTTGCGGCCGCAAACAAAACCGGCGACACCGTGATCGAGCTGCTGGACGACATCAATATGACCGGTAAGAACTGGACGCCGGTGGAGGTGGATGGATACCATGGTCAGGGCGTCATCACCCTGAACGGCAACGGCAAGACCATCACCGGCCTGAGCGCCCCCTTGTTTGCGGGCGGCTTTGCGGGCAAATCCGGCATTGTGATCAAGGATCTGACCATTGCTGATGCGGATATCGACGGCACAACGAATAATCTGGGAATCGGCGCATTTATCAACTGCGTGGATTCCATGACTCGAATCGAACTGGATAACTGCCATCTGAAGAACAGCAAAATTGTCAGCACCGGCGGCGCGCGCGTCGGCGGTCTGATCGGCTGGACATCCGGCTATAACAAACCGAACGACGGCCCGGTCGATACCAAGGTCACGCTTACAAACTGCTCCGTCGAGAATGTGACGATTGAGGCGAAGGGCTCTGTCGGCGGCCTGATCGGTCACGCCGGTGCGAATCCCGCCACCTACCACACCATCACGGGCTGCACTGTAAAGGACAGCACTCTGAAGTGCACTGAGACGGGAAAGAGCTGGCGCGTCGGCGATCTGGTCGGCACGGCGAATGTCGGTCAGGTCACCGTTGACGCTGCTACTTCCGCAAGCCAGAATACCTTAACGCAGGAAAATGCAGACCCCCAAGAGCCCGAAGACAGCATCTTCGGCCGTAAAGAGGTCGGCAAAGCCGGTCTTGTGATCATTGACAACAAGGTCGTTGCCGCCGGTACTGCTTACGGCGATATTGTTAACAAGAACGCCAACGAAGTGCTTGTGGAGGTTTCGAAGGGTCATTGGGTGAAGCCGAACGAGGATACGGTCGCTATGATCGGGTCAAAGGAGTACACCACCCTCCCCGACGCTATCACCGCCGCTGACGAAAACGCGACCGTCACGCTGCTGAAGGATGTGACCGTTATAAAGCCGATTGAAGTCACGAAGAGCATGACGCTTGATCTGAACGGTCATGTACTGACTGCTGCGACGGCATCGGATAGAAGTGAATCTAAGGATGAGAAAAACAGTGCGATTTGGGTCACTGCTAAAAATGTAAACTTGACCATCAACGGCATGACCGCAGGAAGCGGCATGAAGATGGGAGACACGCATAATACCGAATGGAAGACGAAAGTCTGGGGATTTGTTGACCTTCGCGAAGGTTCTGCCGGCTCTACAGTGACGATTAACGGCGGATCTTACACCGGAAGCACCTGCGCAAGCGACAGCTACCACTACACTGCATTGTTTACGGTGGGCAGTGAGAGCAAGTTGGTCCTGAACAATGTCAGCGCCGAGACGGACGAGCGCGTTGTGAAGGCTTCCGGCTGTGGTGAGGTCATTGTCTCCGGCGGCACCTATAACATCACTGGTATCAATGCATTCTTGGGCGCTGCTTTTGAAACCAAGACCGCATCGTTCACCGACATGAAGCTGACCGCAAAATACGGCGGCTGCGTGCAGGTTGGAAGCAATGCAACATTGGAAAATTGCGAGATCAAAGTTACGGATATCAGAACTGGAGATGGCACGTACTTGAATTGTGCGGTGGCTGTTCAGTATGGCGGCACCGCCACTGTAAAGAGCGGCACCTATACCGCTCCGTATGCTGCCTATGTTTACAACTCCGGCGGTACGATCAACATTGAGAACGGTACATTTACCGGTGTTGTTCGCGCTGATGCTACAACTGACACAACAGCTGTTATCAATATCAAAAATGGCTCTTTCAATGGCGAAATTCAGAAGGGCGGCGGCCCGGGCAGCGAGACCATCTCCATCACCGGCGGCACGTTCAGCTTTGATCCGAGCACGAAGGTCAAGAACAACGGGACAGACTACATCGTCAAGCGCGCTGGCAGCGAGGGCGCTTATACCTACACGGTTCTTGCAAAATCCGGTTTGACCTCCGGCGTGTATCTGACCGACCCCTCCGGCGCTCTGGCAAGCAATTACTATGTGAGCAGCACCGCAAACGGTGTCTGGACGGTCAGCTACTCTGCGCCCAGCTCCGGCGGCGGTTCCAGCTCTTCCTCCAGACGCTATGACGTCTCCGCGCCCTCTGTCAAGCACGGCGATGTGACCGTCAGCCCCAAGAGCGCCTCCAAGGGCGATACCGTGACCATCACCGTCAAGCCCGACAGCGGCTATGAGCTGGACACCCTGACCGTGAAGGACGCCAGCGGCAGCAAGATCAAGGTGAAGGACAAGGGCGACGGCAAGTTTACCTTTACCATGCCCGCCTCCAAGGTGACGGTTTCCGCGGAATTTGCTGAGATCGAGACGCTGGACTTCGCGGACGTTCCCACCGACGCCTACTACTATGAGGCTGTGAAGTGGGCCGCCAAGAAGGGCATCACCGGCGGTATTGGCAACGGCCTCTTTGGGCCGAACCAGCCTTGCACCCGCGCACAGATCGTCACCTTCCTGTGGCGTGCTGCCGGTTCTCCCGAACCCAAGAGCATGAGCAGCTTCTCTGATGTTTCTGCGGACAGCTATTATGCTAAGGCAGTTGCGTGGGCGGTGGAGAACGGTATCACCACAGGAACGGGCGATGGCAAATTCAGTCCTGACGCCACCTGCACCCGTGCCCAGAGCGTGACTTTCCTGTTCCGTGCCATTGGTAAGCTGGTCGATAGCAAGGCTGAGTTCAGCGATGTGCTCGCCGACAGCTACTATGCAAACGCGGTGGACTGGGCCGTGGAGAACGGCGTCACAAACGGCATTGGTGATGGCCTGTTCGGGCCAGACAATAGCTGCACCCGCGCACAAATCGTCACTTTCCTTTACAGAGCCTATCAGGGGAAGTAAGGCGAATCGGCAATCCAATAAAAAGCTCCCGCTGAGATCATCCTCGGCGGGAGCTTTTTACTCTGCACGGCAGGGAATTGGCGTGGAACATTGCTGCAATGCGAATACTTGACGTATATACTGAAAGCTATTATGCTTTTACTATCAAAAGCTGCGTGAAAGTCTGTTGCTTCGGATCGTGGGGCGGCAAAGCGGATACGGGAACAGCTTTTGATACGGAACGACCTGCTCTCCAGCGTTATGACGGGACATAAGTGCATCCGAGAATGGTAGATTGGTCGTGCGTATAGGACGGAATTGTCATCCTGCGTATTTTCGTTGAGATGACCTTATTAGGAGGAAGTAGGCTGGCAGGCATGCGGGGGAGGTGAACCCCTGCCTATGTGCCGGGTAAACTGAAACCGGAATTTTCCCGAACCGGCACGGCGACGCCCGCGCCGAAGGTGGTGTAATTGCTCTGGATGAACGAGACCATGTTGCCCTCGCGGTCGGCGGTGCAGAGATAGATGGTGCCGCCGCAGTGCGGGTCGCTCGCCCTCGGCTCCAGCGCGCGGTCGGTGATGAGCGCGCGGCGGGCGGCGAGATAGGCGGGATCCAGCAGCTCGCTGACCTTAGTTTTCATATAGCGCGGGTCGGCGACGTAGGTCCTCGTGTCGGCAAAGGCCAGCTTGATGGCCTCCATCACCTTGTGATAGTGCTCGGCGCTCTCGCGCTTTTCCGGCATGGTCATGCCGTTCAGGATGCCGAGCGCCATGAGCACCGTAATGCCGTGGCCGTTTGGCGGGATCTCACAGACCGTATAGCCGCGGTAGTCCTGCGTGATGGGCTCGACCCATTCGGGGTGGTAATTGCGGAAGTCGTCCTCGCAGAAGTACCCGCCGGTCGCGCGGGAGAACGCGACGATCCGCTCCATCAGCGCGCCGCGGTAATAGCTCTCGCAGTCCGTCGCGGCGAGAGAGCGCAGCGTCGCGGCATAGTCCGGAAAGTGGAACAGCTCGCCCGCACGGTAGGGCGTACCGTCCGGCTTTATAAAGCTCTTCCACCAGTATTCATGCGGTACGGCGTTCTCCGCCATCGCCTTGGCAATGCGGCGGCTGTCGCGCTCCCACTGCCGCGCGACGTTCACTGGCACGGGATAGCGCTCCTCGGCATAGGAAATGGCTGGCGCGAACAGCTCAGCGAGCGACTTCGTGCCGAAGCGGCGGTTCAGCTCCGCCCAGCCCGCGGGTGCGCCGGGCACCATCGTCGGCAGCCATCCGGCCTTCGGCATCTCTGTATAGCCCATCGCGCGAACCTTCTCTGCGCTCAGCGCCATCGGCGCGACACCGCTGGCGTTGAGGCCGTAGAGCCGTTTGTCCCGCTCGATCCAAACGAGTGCAAAGCAGTTCGAGCCAAGGCCGTTGCCGGTCGGCTCGAGCAACGGCATGGCCGCGGCCATCGCCACGGCGGCGTCCACGGCGCTGCCGCCGGATTTCATCACGTCCAGTCCGATCTGCGCGCCGAGCGGCACAGACGTGCAGGCGACGGCATTTTGGGCGTAGACGACATTGCGCCGTGAGGCATAGCGGTAGGTCAGCGGATCAAAGGCAGGCATGGGAAGCGTTCTCCTTTTCTCTTTTATATCAGGTCCAGTATAGCACACCGACACGGGAAGAGCATGGCGGCGGTTAGGCTCCCGCGCGGACGGTTATAATATTTTTCGCATCATTACCCGGTTTTTAGGCACTATTGAAAAAATGAATCATTTAATTTTTTTGCGATTTCTTGATTTCTTCGGCATTGTGCGCTATATTTTAGTTTCATTACGAAATTTTACTCACATAAACACAGAAAGGCGGATTTTATGGAGCTTCAAATTCAGGATCTGGTATCCTCCATCAAAAAGGACGGCATCGAGAGCGCGAACCGCGAGGCCGCGCAGATCCTTGCCGAAGCCAAGGCGCAGGCGGAAAAGATCGTCGCCGATGCGAGGAGCGAGGCGGACAAGCTGCGTGCGGACGCGCAGGCGGAGATCGGCGTGTTCAAGGCCAGCGCTCAGCTCAGCGCAGAGCAGGCGAAGCGCGACGCGGTGCTTGCCTTCCGGCAGGAGATCGGTGCGGAGCTGACGAAGCTGCTCGCGCAGGATACGCATAAGGCGCTCGACGACAAGGCGCTCGCCGCGCTCATCACCGCCGCGTTGCAGGGCGAGGACGCCTCCGCCTACGCCGCAGAGGTCGCCTCCGTCACGGACGCGCTCAAAAGCGAGCTCGCCGGCGAGCTCAAGGCGGGGCTGGAGCTGCGGCTCTCCAAAAAGGTCCGCACGGGCTTCCGCCTGTGCGCCAAGGACGGCTCGGGCTACATCGACTGCTCCGACGAGGAGCTGGCGGAGCAGCTTGCCCCCTTCTTCCGCGAGCTGCGCATTTAAGGAGGGACGCTCTTGGCTTCCTATTACTACTTGATCTCGAGCCTGCCGATGCTCCGCGCGGGCGACGCCCCGCCGCTGGATTACGCTGCGTTTCTCGACCAATGCCAGGGCGCGGTGAGCGACAGGGTCTACCGCTCGCTCGAGGAGCTGACGGTGCGCTCGGAGGACGGCGGCTTCGTGAGCCGGTGGGCGGCCTTCTACCGCGTGCTGCAGGGTGAGCTGACCTATCAGCGGCGCGTGAAGCGCGGCGAGAGCTGTGCCGCGCCGAACGAGCGCGACGCCGCCGTGACGCAGACCGTCACCGCGGCAGTGAACGCAAAGGACCCGCTCGAGGGCGAGCGGCTGCTGCTCGCGCTGGAATTTGACAGGCTAGACGAGCTGGTGGGCCTGCACAGCTTCGACGACTGCGCGCTCTACGGCTACGCGCTGAAGCTGCAGCTGCTCGAACGGCAGCGCGTCTTCCGCCATGACGAGGGCAAGGCCGCCTTCGACACCCTGCTCGGACAGGTCCGCCAGCAGATATTCAGCCTATAAGAAAACGGGAGAAACGAAATGGAGAAAGTGACAGGCTATGTGACCGGAGTCAACGGCAACCTCGTTTCGGCAAGGTTCTCGGGCTCCGTTCGGAAAAACGAAGTCGGCTTCGTCAAGATCGGCAATGACCGCCTCAAGGGCGAGGTCATCCGCATCAGCGGCGACGCCGTGAGTATGCAGATCTATGAAATGACCAACGGCATTCAGGTCGGCGACGAGGTCGAGCTGACCGGCGAGCTGCTGAGCGTCGAGCTCGGCCCCGGTCTTCTGACGCAGGTATACGACGGCTTGCAGAACCCTCTGCCGAAGCTTGCCGAGCAATGCGGCTTCTTCCTCGAGCGCGGCGTATACCTTGACCCCATCCCCGATAAAGAATGGGAGTTCACCCCCTGCGTCAAGCCCGGCGACGCCGTGCTCGCGGGCGACGCGGTCGGCAGCGTGCCGGAGGGGCAGTTCACGCACCTCATCATGGCGCCCTTCGACCTCAAGGACGAGGGCTGGCGCGTAAAGAGCGTGAAGGAAAAGGGCGTCTATCACGTCCGCTCCACCGTTGCGGTGCTGGAAAACGGCGCGGGCGAGGAGAAGGCGCTGAGCATGGTCTTTTCCTGGCCGGTCAAGCAGCCCATCCGCTGCTATGAGGAGCGTCTGCGTCCCGACGAGACGCTGGTGACCAAGATCCGCTGCATCGACACCTTCCTGCCGGTCGCCAAGGGCGGCACCTTCTGCGTGCCCGGTCCCTTCGGTGCGGGCAAGACCGTGCTGCAGCACATGGAGGCGAAGAACGCTGACGTCGACATCGTCATCGTCGCCGCCTGCGGCGAGCGCGCCGGCGAGGTCGTAGAGGTCCTCAAGGAATTTCCCGAGTTGACCGACCCGCGCACGGGCCGCTCGCTGATGGAGCGTACCATCATCATCTGCAACACCTCGTCCATGCCGGTCGCGGCGCGTGAAGCGTCCGTGTACACGGCAGTGACGATGGCCGAATATTACCGCCAGATGGGACTCAACGTCCTGCTGCTGGCGGACTCCACGAGCCGCTGGGCGCAGGCCATGCGCGAGATGAGCGGCCGACTGGAGGAGATCCCCGGCGAGGAAGCCTTCCCTGCCTACCTCGAATCCGTCATCGCCGCGTTCTATGAGCGTGCGGGCAAGGTCCGGCTGAGAAACGGCAAAATCGCCTCCGTCACCATCGGCGGCACGGTCTCCCCCGCGGGCGGCAACTTTGAAGAGCCGGTCACGCAGGCGACGCTCAAGGTCGTCGGCGCGTTCCACGGTCTCTCCCGCGAGCGCTCCGACGCGCGCAAGTATCCCTCCATCCACCCCATCGACTCGTGGTCAAAGTATCAGGGCGTGGTGGACATGGCGCGCGTGGAGAAGGCCCGCGGCATCCTCCGCCGCAGCAGCGAGATCAATCAGATGATGAAGGTAATCGGCGAAGAGGGCACCTCGGCCGAGGACTACATCCTCTACCAGAAGGGCGAGCTGCTCGACGCCGTGTACCTGCAGCAGAACTCCTTCGATCCCATCGACGCGGCCTGCGAGCCGGAGCGTCAGGCGCATGAGTTCAACGTGCTCTACGATGTGCTCACGCGCGATTACGCGCTCAGCGACAAAAAGGAGATCCGCGCCTTCTTCAATCAGGTGCGTCAGGAATTCCTCGACTGGCACGGCACGGTCTACGGCACGCCGGAATTTGCGGCGCAGGAAACGAAGCTCACGGACCTCTACCGGAGCAAGGTAACGGGTTAAGGAGGGTTTCAGAATGCAGAAGGTTTATACCAAGATCGAATCCATCGTCGGCAACGTCGTGACCGTGCGCGCCTCGGGCGTGCGCAGCGGCGACCTTGCCCTCGTCGGCGAGAGCTACGCGAGCGTCATCAAGCTCAGCGGCGACCTCGTCTCCCTGCAGGTCTTTGCCGGCACGCAGGGCGTCAGCACGACCGACACCGTGCGCTTCCTCGGGCGGCCCATGATGGTCTCGTTTTCCGACGACCTGCTCGGCCGCGTGTTCGACGGCGCGGGCGTGCCGCGTGACAACGGCCCCGCGCTGACCGAGAATATGATCCCCATCGGCGGGCCCTCCGTCAACCCCGCCAAGCGCATCGTGCCCAAGCGCATGATCCGCACCGGCATCCCGATGATCGACGTGTTCAACACCCTCGTCGAGAGCCAGAAGCTGCCCATCTTCTCCGTCTCCGGCGAGCCCTACAACCAGCTGCTCGCCCGCATCGCCATGCAGGCGGAGGTCGACGTCATCGTCCTCGGCGGCATGGGTCTGAAATACGACGACTACCTCTTCTTCCGCGACACGCTCGAAAAGAGCGGTGCGATGGGCCGCACGGTCATGTTCGTCCACACGGCGTCTGATCCGACGGTGGAATGTACGCTCGTGCCCGACCTGTCGCTCGCCGTGGCGGAGCAGTTCGCCCTTGCCGGCAAGCGCGTGCTTGTGCTGCTGACCGACATGACCAACTTCGCCGACGCGCAGACGGCAAAAGAAATTTTTAACAGCATAGAAAAATAATAACCG
>ERZ773113.880-NODE-880-length-15617-cov-4.027631_pt1 | contig 15617 bp, 6 predicted proteins | sample MGYA00580565_ERZ773113 | MGnify/ENA primary metagenome ERZ773113 (study PRJEB29015, sample SAMEA2737827) | human gut metagenome | biome: human gut; feature: human-associated habitat; material: faeces | place: China | collected 2012 ...
GATGGGCGTCCTCTCGGGAAGCCAGGTCCCGACGGTCAGCGTAGGCTGCGCCGCCTCGACTTTCAACCTGACCGACAATCCCACCCACGTCAATACTATGACATTCTATCAGGCAGGTTCAGACACACCGGTAAAGAAAACCACTAACTCCATCACAGAATATGACATCAAAAGTATGGAACTGAACTTGCAAGCTTATCTGGACTATAATAAAACCTTCGGCAAACACACAATAGGAGCCTTATTAGGTTACTCACAAATTTATAAACAGACACGCTATCTGCAAGCTTACCGTAAGAACCTGCCCAACTCCAACTCACTGGACCAGATCAACGCCGGTGAAGTGACAGGACAGACAACATACGGTACAGAAATAGAATACGCCCTCCGCTCAGCTTTCGGACGCGTGAATTATTCATACGATGACCGCTATCTGCTAGAAGCCAACCTGCGTTATGACGGCACTTCACGCTTCCCCAAGAACAACCGCTTCGGCGCATTCCCCTCTTTCTCCATCGGATGGAGAATATCGGAAGAAGAGTTCTTCAAAGCCGATTGGGTGGATAATTTGAAACTACGTGCATCATGGGGATTGCTAGGTAATCAGGAAACCGTAAACTCGGACAACAGTTCTAACTATTATCCGTATCAGAACACCTATCTGTTCGGTTATGACTATAGTTTCGGCAACACTTTGACTCCGGGTATTTCCATTTCCAACCCGATGGCTAACCAAGATATTACGTGGGAGAAAACCGATCAATGGAACGTAGGTGTGGACGCCGCTTTCTGGGGCAATAAACTGACATTGGGCGCAGACTGGTTCCGCAAGGAAACACGGGACATATTACTGCAACTTCCAGTTCCCAACATGATGGGAGTCAGCGCTCCGATGCAAAATGCCGGTGTAGTGCGTAATACCGGTATCGAACTGCAACTGGGACATAACAACCGTATCAATGATTGGAGCTATTCTATCGGAGCCAATTTCAGCTATGTAACTACCAAAATCATGGATTTGAAAGGCGGTGACACACCGGGGCAATCCGTAGGCGACCCACTGTGGGCATATTACGGCTACGTATGCGACGGCATCTTCCAAAACGAAGAAGAGATCAAGAATCATCCTACACAGAGCATGGGTACTCCGGTTCCGGGTGACTTAAAATACCGTGACCTGAACGGAGACAAAGTAGTAGACAGCAAAGACCGGCAAGTATTGGGTTCCTACTTCCCGAAAATCAACTTCGGTCTGAATCTTTCAGTTCAATATAAAGACTTCGACCTAAGTGCACTGCTGCAAGGTGCAGCTGATGTAAAGAGTGCTCCTGTAGCTGAAATCAGATATGCCTTCTACAATGGCGGTAAAGTAACGGAACAGCATCTGGACCGTTGGACTCCGGAAAACCCGAATGCCACTTATCCCCGATTATCCATGAGTGACTCCAAAAACCGTGTGACTTCCAGTTTCTGGATGCAGGACGCCTCTTATGCCAAGCTGAGAAACCTGCAAGTAGGTTACAGCCTGCCCAAACAGCTGATATCCAAATACGGAATCAGCCGTCTGAGAGTGTATTGCAGTATCGACAATCTCTTTATGATTTCCGGCTTCGACGGTGTAGACCCCGAAGCCATCAGCGGCAACTATTATCCATTGACCCGAAATTATTCCTTCGGTCTGAATGTAACATTCTAAACACTGACAACTATGAGACTAAAATATAACTTTATAGGATTAATATTGGCATGTGGCCTTGGTCTGAGCTCTTGCAATGACAGTTTTCTGGACAGAAATCCTAAAGACCAATTATCCGATGCATCTTTCTGGAAAAACGCAGAAGATGCCCAGAAATTTGCAACCGGAATTTATCTGTATCTGATAGAACCGGAAAACCATACTATCATGACAGACTGCTACACAGATAATGCTATTCCTGTACATGTCACAGCCGAACAGGGACAGTTGTCTGCTGGTACGGCAACTTCCAGCAACCCACATTTCCTACAATTATGGAAAAATGCCTATCAATGCATCCGCAGATGCCTGGTATTTTACGAACATATAGGCGATGTGCCGATGGATGAAAAAGAAAAAGCGCAACTGACAGCTGAAGTACAGTTTCTCGAAGCTTTCTCATACGCTAACATATTAAAATATATGGGTGGCGCCTCCCTGCTGGATCATCCGTTGGAACTGAACGAGAAACTTCCTTCACGCAGTTCTGAAGAGGAGACTTATAATCATATAGTAGGATTATTGGATAAAGCAGCAGCCAGCTTGCCCGATATCCGCAGCAACAGTGACCACGGAAAACCGAGTGCCGGAGCCTGCTACGCACTGAAAGCCAGAGTTGCTTTCTACGCACACAAATATGATGTGGCGGAAGCCGCCGCACGCAAAGTAATGGGCATGAATGTGTATGGACTGTATGATAACTATGGTGACTTGTTCCAACCTGTAGCAGAGTTATGTAACGAAATCATCTTTGATCGCGAATATCTGGAAAACCCGAAAAACTCTAATGAAGGCAGTTATATAGGACAGTTCTTCGCTCCCGTCATGATGGGAGGATGGGAAGCTTTATCACCTACTCAAGACTTGATAGACTCCTATCCATGCAAAGATGGCAAATCAATCAAAGAGTCTCCTTTCTATAATCCGGAAGACCCGTTTGCCGACCGTGACCCCCGTCTAGGCTTCTCTGTACTGTGGAACGGGTCACAAATAGCAGGAAAGACTTTCAACCTGAACAATATGGGAGATGGCAGCCATACCCGTACAGGATATAGCATGAAAAAGTACATCAATCCGGACAATGACGGTATCAATAATTATGACTGGACCAACTTTATCTATATCCGCTATGCAGAAGTGCTGCTGACCTTCGCCGAGGCTCGTAACGAAAATCTGTCTGCTCCGGATACGGAAGTATATGATGCGGTCAATCAAATCCGTCAGCGTCCCAGCGTAAATCTTCCTCCTCTGCCTTCCGGCTTGTCCAAAGATCAAATGCGCGAAGCTATCCGTTTGGAACGTCGTTTGGAATTTGCTTTCGAGGGAATGCACCTGTTTGATACCCGTAGCTATAAAACAACTGAAAAGGATGTTACTAAACCAGTATACGGGGTAAATGCAAAAGGAGAAAGCATTTTTATTGAAACCCGCAAGTTCAATGCCAACCGTGACTATCTGTGGGCTATCCCCTTGGAAGAGGTAGACCTGGCTCAGGGGGCACTGAAACAGAATCCGGGTTGGGATTAACCCGGTCATTTATTTGGAGGGACAGACTCATAAAGCTGTCCTTCCAACTCTTTCTACACATCTCTTTTCATTGAAGGCAAAAGTAATTACCTTTCCTCTCGAAAAAAGATAAAGCACTTTCAAGGAGTATATGGTTTTCCCACCACCAATTTATCTCCGGAAAAATCGACTTCAAACAAGCGAGGAGTACGAATATAACGTCCGTTTACATCCTTATGACTATGTACAGACATCAACCATTTACCGTCCAAGGTCTGAAACAACATCCCATGACCGAAATTGGGAGGAGTTATCGGGTCTTTCTCCTGTATCCATGGTCCATCCAAGGTTCCGCTTTCAGAATAAGCCACTCCCTGAGTGTACACATTATAAATCCAACTAGTCCAAATCATACCGAGTCTACCTGTTCCTGTACGGAACAGATACGGACCGTCAGTGACTTTATTCGGTTTCTCCTTGCCATCCGCATCTTTTTCACGGCTCCACGGCGATTCGCTGGCACGGAACAGCAATTTCCCTTCGCCTATGGTTCCACTTAAGTCAGGCTTCAGTTCTATTTTCTCTATCGTACCATCCAAGGCTTGCAACCATTCATAACAATATACCATATAAGGCTTTCCGTCCTTATCCACCCAGAAAGTCCCATCCAAGGTTGGTTTATCAGCAGGCAGGTAAGTGGAATCCTTCATCGGAACGTAAGGTCCGTCCGGGTTATCGCTCACCAAAACATGACTGGCACGGCGCTCTATTACATTCCCTTGTACCGTATCAATCTTCACCTCCTGATTGGTGAAAGTGGCAAAATAATAATACTTGCCCTTATACGGATGTAACTCGGCAGCCCAAATCATTGGTTTCGGTCCCATCCACGAACCGGAATCAGTCTTTGCCACATGGAACGGTCCTTCCCAAAGTTTCAAATCCTTGCTTTTCCAAAGCATACCGCCGGTTCCGGTCATATAATACATAGCCGTCTTCCTGTCTGCCAAAATGCAAGGGTCACTTAGTACAATAGAATCCAAAGGCACTTCCTTCCGTCTTTCCTGCTGACATCCTTGGCAAGCAGACACCAACCACGAAAGAGAAAAGCCTAACAACAAAAACAATCCAATCTTTTTCATGCATATTCTATTTTAAGTTTCACAAATTCGACATTACAAATATACGAACCTAGAAAGGTAATGAAAACAGAAAGGCACATTTCCTCACGAAATATGCCTTCAATTCTAACTTAACCTAACCTAAAATTCTATTATCACATCACAGTATGTTAACCTTCTTCCTAAAAACCTATCTTTAATACCTATTATCTCTTTTTACCGATAGCAAAGATAAAAAATCTGATTGACAACCATAGGGGTAAAATCGAGCAAGATGGATGCAATAATCAGTCAAGAACAGACTATTGCACTATTTTCCATCCTTCAGACTATTTTCAACAGGGATTACTGAAAGAAATCCAGTGTCCAGTTGTCCATCCACTCCACGTATGGAATTCCTTCCTTGAATTGAACAGGTAACCAAATGTAACGGGCATCACTGGGATGCTCTGGACGCCAGATATCCGCCATAAATATAAAAGCATCTTTCTTCCCCTCCACTTTCAGAATATAAGTGCTCTGTCCGCCAAACGTAAGTTCCGACTTAGGTCCCACACAAGGGTTGGGGTGCTGAGACCACGGTCCGAAGATGGAAGAAGACGAGAACATACGAGCCTCATTGGGAGCCCAACCGGTACAACCGGAAGTGATCATCCAGTAGGTTCCGTCTTTTTTGAAGATAGCAGGTGCCTCATTGTGTCCTGCCGGAGCCACACGCACATAATTCCCTGTGTGTGAAAGATAGTCATCGCTCAATTCCGCTATTTGGAGTGTGAGGTTTTCTTCGGAAGAGTAAATATGGTAGGCTTTACCATCCTCATCTACATAAAGAGTCATATCGCGAGACATCTGTCCGCCATCCAAATCACGCTTTACTATCAAGCCTTTGTTCACAGCATCCGTCCATTCGGGAGTCCACCATTTTTCATAATTCTTGGCATTCAGAGTATCCAGCACTGCAACAGCCTGTCCGTCCATATCCACAGGCAGCTTACCAGCATTGACACGTCCCGAACGGATGAAACGGTAAGGACCGGCAGGAGTATCACTGACTGCCACCCCGGCACGGGCGGCTGCATAACCTTTTCCTTTCAATTCCAGATGGAACCACATCACAAACTTCCCTGTTTTCGCATTATATATCACTTTAGGACGTTCCAATATACATCCACGCGCTATGTCGCTGCTGTCGTTATCAACAACAGAAAGCGCTACGCCTTCGTTCTTCCAGTCAGTAAGATTCCGAGAAGAATAGCACATTACTCCCACCATGGCACTGCTGGTAGTATCGCATTTATTCTCACCGAACCAATAGTATGTTCCATCATGGTACATTACTCCGCCCCCATGGGCATTGATATGCTCTCCGTTGTTATCAGGCCATATCTCACCTGAACGAATGGGTTGCAACGGTTCATTGCTGCATCCGCAAAAGAAAATCAAAGCTGTGCACAACTCACACAAGCTGTTTCTCAGTTTACTCATCATGAATTATTTTATATAAAATGTTTCTTAATGTTTCTTATTCAGATGGAAGCAAAGCATCGTAAGACATCCCCCAATGTTCTGCCAGGCGTTCCGCTTCCTGGCGGGTAAGATGAATGATTGCCCCATGTTTGGGAGAAGTAAAGTTAGTAGTCCTCATCACTCCTTGGTTAAACTGTCCCAAAGGAGTGAAATGTACGAAGTCGGAAGTTTCACTGAATCCGAAATTATGAACCTTCTGCCCGTACACATCATACATCAACACCCATCTATCCTCACCAATGCGTTTCCACAAGTTCGGAGCTTCGCACGCCGTGGGTTCAGGATCATACCAACGGGCATTATACTCGTAATCACTGTTTACCCTATCCGAAACAGCCTGCTTGATACCGGCGCCCCCATCGTGCGAAACGTAAAACATGTGATATTTATCTTCTATACGGGTAATATCCGCATCGATAGCAGAAATCTTCTCATCGGGATATTGAAAAAGAAGCTGAGGTAAAGTTTCCAACTTATCAAAGTCGTCATTGACATATACATAATAAAGTTTGTTCGCTTCATTCTTAAAGCGCATGGTGAAATACATCATCAACTTTCCTTTTTTATCATCATAGGTCACTTCAGGAGCCCAAGCGCAACCTACCTCACTGTAAGCAGCAGATAATTTGTCAAAGCGCAGATTAGTACGCTTCCAGTGAATCAGATCCCAAGATTTCATCAATACCAGCCCCCGGTTGTTACCCCATCCGTACTCTTTTCCATCGCGTTCCCATTCTGTATCACGATATCCGTCACGCTGCGCATAAATATGCAAATCGGTCATCGACAGATAGAATGCTCCATCCGGACCACGGAAGATATGCGGATCGCGGATACCTTTCTGTTCAGCTATCGTATCTCCGGCTATGACGGGCTTTCCTTCGTTCAAGGCGGTAAAAGTGTAGCCGTCGGGACTGATTGCCATGTGAAGTCCATGGTCCTCGTCTTTGTGGAAGACCATCAGATAGGCGCTCATATCTTTCTCTCGCGGAACTGCATTCCGATAACGGAAGCGGCTGAAACCCGAACTTCCTTTTCCAGCGGAAAACAGACCAACACGCAAAGCATAAAAACCACCATAATTATTGTGATGCAAGGAGGAAACATCCATATCACTGGCAAGGACAGTCCATTCTTCCCCGTCTTTACTCACCTCGACGGACAGACGGTTACCGCAATTGTGCAGTCTGGCAAAGAAATGTTTCCCAATACGATTGGGAAGTTCCGTCTTGTGCTCCGCATTCCGGTAAATATAGAATCTCTTTCCATCGGAAACGACTCCGGCATAAGCCTTTTCATTATAATACAGGATAAGCCCGGCCACATTTCCATTCCCTGTCCGGATTTCCACTTGTGTTTCGTAATTTTTGTCTTCAGCGGTAGTCAACAACACCCGTCCGTCGGCAGGAGTCCGACCTTTGGCCTTCATCCATAAGATATCCTCCTTGAAAGTCAGGGATTTGGGAGCATATTCTTTCCAAAAAGTCCACTGAAGTCCCAATTGAGGACCTTTGAAATCATCGGACAGTTCCAATCCATGTTTGATTTCCTGCTCCGGAGTGACAGGGGTAGCGGCAGATACGGTACGATACCAGCCGTCCTCCGTCCATTCTACCGGTTCAATCAGAGTGGAGCGTCCCAACGTGTGATAGCCATTGGCATACGCATGATAAACGATCCACCAGTTACCGTTCACATCATCTATCAACGTGCCGTGGCCTTTAGACCACCAACTATCCGTTACACTATATGTATGCACAATGGGATTGTAAGGTGAATTCTCCCAGGGGCCGGTCACACTTTTTGAACGGGCGGACACAACCATGTGGCTCGTTGCGGGTCCCGCAGTCCCTCCTTGAGCAGAAGTGAGATAATAGTAGCCATTATGTTCATTCAGTTTCGGGGACTCCAGACACATGCATTCCGTATCCCAATGATCAGGATATTTCCATCCGTCATATACTTTCTTCTTCTCCCCAACGGTAGCAAGTCCGTCTTCTGTTAACCGGATCACCTCCCCTTTATCCACATAAAGATAGCGATTTCCCTCCCTATCCACGACATGACCAGGGTCAATTCCTCCTACCTTCAAGTCTACGGGAAGGCTCCACGGCCCACGAATATCTTTCGCCCACATCACCCAATTGGTTCCTGCGGCAGGATAATAAATATAATAAGTATCTTTGTATTTCAACAAATCAGGTGCCATGGCAGAGCCTTCATATTGAGGCATGACACGACATAACGGCTCCCAGTTCATTAAATCCTGCGAGTGCCAGATTAAGAATCCGGGAGCGTAATAGAAAGGAGAATGAGTCATGTAGTAATCCTTGCCGTCACGCATAATGGAAGGGTCAGGATAATCACCCGGAAGAATCACTTTAGGATAAGTCTGTGCATTTATCTGCAAAAATGACAAAAGCAATAAAAGAGATAATAAAAGTCGCATCATAGTATTTTATGGGGTTATTCATTACCTGTCATCGAGTTCCAACCCGATACAGCTGTTTTTTATTCCTCAAAAATACATATTCTGCTAATAAAAAAGGGGGTATAATTCGTGCAAAATAGGACAGAAATCAGCCAAAAGCCGCTTTTTATTCTTTCTAAAGAAATAAATCACGTCGGATTCACCAAACTAGAGGAAATAAAATAAGGGCACTCTCTTTAAGAGATATGCCCTTCATGCTCTTTCAATATTTTATATATCTATCTTCTTACTTATATCCGACAGAATTAATAACCCGGATTCTGTTTCAAATCTCCGTCTTTGTTCAATTGAATCTCGGTGAGAGGTATCGGAAGCAATGTATGGATATTGGCATCAAAACCTGTAATCACCTTATTGCTTGGTGCGGCAGGTTCCACATCCCCATTCAATTTGATACGTTCGGCCAACGTATTGGTCCGGACTAAAGTCATACGACGATTCTCCTCACTAATCAATTCACGGGCACGTTCATCCAAAATAAAGTCAATGTCAATCTGATCAGCCGTTACTTTACCAGCACCCGGAGCCACCGCACGATAGTCTTTAAAGGCACGGTCGCGCAACACATTGATGTCATCAGCCGCCCCCTGTGTATTCCCCTGACGGAAACGAGCCTCTGCACGGAGCAAGTAAGTTTCTCCCAAACGCATCACAGGCCAGTCCTTCACTACAGCATAACCAAAATCATCGGTTTCATCATAAGCCCCCCATTTAGTGGGATGAGGATAAAATACGTTCAATGAATCTCCCTCGTGAGGGATGACCTGGTCGCCCGTTTTTAATGTCACCTTTCTTACACCTTTGTCTTTTTCCACCCAGAACCCTTTAGCATCAATACCAACTTCTTTTGAAAAACCGGGCTTGTTATACCACATTACACGACGGATATTATAATTAGAATTACGGATATCACCTTTCTCATACAATCCGTATTTCACAAAATTGCTGATACGCAAACGACCATTACCACGACCGCCTATGGAATCCGCATTCACCATACCATCCAGTTTATGGAAAGCAGGAACCCAGTTACGACGTTGTTGCGGATTATCAATTGTACCGCCATTCACATCACGGTTATACTCCATTTCGAAAGTCCAAATAGCCTCCATATTCCCCTGTGAACGACGCTGATTCCCCCAACGGAACATATCATGATAATAATCACCCGGCTCGGCCGCATATTTACCATATCTTGCTGAAATCAGTTCATATTTACCACCTGTTATAATAGGCGTCACCGCATCTTCCGCCTTCTTGAAATAGGAAGCATCACGCATACCCATCCGAAGATAGGCTTCTCCTGCCAACTGTCTTGCCATGTCCTGATTTATACGGCTTTCATTTTTGGCAGCTCCCACTACCGGAAGATTAGACATGGCATAAACCAAGTCAGAATCAATGACTCCATCCACCTCGGCAACCGCATTACGGGTATAATCTGTACGCGGAATACTAGTAGATTCTGTCACCAAAGGTACATCCCCCCATAATGTCACCAACATATTGTATGCATAAGCACGAAAGAACATGGCTTCGGCTATTGCCGCCGCATCACCGCCTTCAGCTTGTGAAGCGATAATCTGATTCGCACTATTAATGAGCTCATATAATTTTTCCCAAAGGAAACTTACCCCTGCATTCTCTGCATTCAATTCCTGATATCTGTAAAAAGGAACCTCTACCCCCTGAGTGTCACCGGGAGCACCTACATCCGTACCTACCTGCCAGCATCCTACAAATCCCTGCTGACTGGACATTCCCCATATAGCAGCATATTGACGGTGCAGACCTACCAATTTCGCATTTACATCTGATACTTCCGGACCATAACTAGAGTACATTTTCTCATCCAGAAAACTATCGCTGCATGATGTAGTCCCAATAACAAATGCCGATGCAGCAAAAGTTGTTAATAATATATTTCTAAATTTCATAGTTCTTCGTTTTTTAGAATGTTAAATTAACTCCAAATACACAACTCTTAGTCATCGGGTAGTTACTGCTGTCATATACAGTTTCACCTCTTGTACTATCCCATGAACTATTACCACGAGCTACCTGACGAGCTTCAGGATCCCAACCTACCCAATCCGTGAAAGTAAACAGGTTACGTCCGCTCACATAAAGCTGCAAACCACCGATACCCATCTTCTGAATCATGCGCTGTGGGAAAGTATAACTTAATGTGATGTCTTTGATACGTGTATAACTGGCATCACAAGGGAAACCATATCCATGTTTGTTTGAGTTCTTACGCAATGAACGCCATTCGTTACTCTTGTTTTCCGGAGTCCAATAACCTATTTCAGTAGTGGTATTACGACGTCCCATTTCATCACCTGCCATACCGATCAATGAATTGTTCTTTTTCAATCCTTGTGTAGTCTGGATAAAGATACTCAATGTAAAATCCTTATAAGTGAACGTATTCGTCAGACCACCAATCCATTTCGGTGTTGTCTGCCCTTTGATGGTACGGTCATTGTCATCAATCTTGCCATCAGGTACTCCGTCAGGGCCACTGATATCCGCCAACTTCACATCACCAGCTTCTGCAATCGGGTCCCAATTCAAATGGTCGCCACGGGCTATCTCATCTTCCTGCCAGATTCCAACCATTGTATAATCATAAATCACGCCTATCGGATGTCCAAGGAACCAACGGTTACCCAAGTCGTTCTGTCCGTCTCCATAAAGGTCTTTTATCTCATTCTTATTCCATGAAAATACCAAATTGGAACTCCAGGTAAAATCGCCTGAAACAATATTACGGGAATTCAGTGTCAATTCCACACCTTTATTAGCTGTTTCACCCATATTGGAGTACACGGTATTGTAACCAGTTACTTTAGGTAAATTACGTTTCAGAAGCAAATCGTTGGTCTTTGAGAAATAGACATCAATATTACCTGTCAAACGGTTATTCCAAAGTCCGAAGTCCAGACCGACATTGAAACTCTTTGTGGTTTCCCAAGTCAGATCCGCATTCCCCATCAAATCATTGGGCCATAAACCTGCATTCGAAGCTCCGCCTAAAGCCAACATGCCTGAATCCATCTTCACACGTGACTGATATACTCCGATGGCCTCATTACCCGCTTTACCATAAGACGCACGCAGCTTTAATGTGTTCAACCAATTACTGGAAGATTCCATAAATGATTCACGGGCAATATTCCAACCTAAAGCGACAGAAGGGAATACACCGTATTTGTTATTATCACCGAAAACAGAAGAACCGTCCCGACGCACTGTAAATGTAAACAAGTAACGGCTGTCATAAGAATAATTAATTCGTCCCATTTGTGAAACAGTAGTATAAAGGTCGGTATATGAAGCTACGCTAGGTGTTTCCGCACTACCCATGTTATGCCACTGCTGGTCGTCATTAATAAATTTGCTGGCCATAGCTTGCGAACGTTGATATTTCTTACGTGAAGCGGCATACAAAGCTGTCAAATCCAAATGATGCTTTCCAAAATCACGATTATAAGCAAGGATATTCTCTATGGTATAACTTTGTGTTTCTTCATTCTTTATTTCAGCATAACCGGTCTTATTATTCACCGACTTACCTTCATAATTATTATAACGTTTGGGCATATATGCATAACCACCATTGAATTTATAGGTCAATCCTTTAAGAGGAGAAATCAACTTTCCGAAATCAATCTCGGCATAACCGTTTATATTGATATTCCACTGACGACGCTCGGGATTAGTAGTAGTCCACATCAACGGATTGGTAAACAAAGTTTCACTGTACATCGGATTAATGCAATAGCTGCCGTCTTCTTCATACATTTTTGCATAAGGAGACATAGCCTCAGCCATCAGAAAGTTAACACGTCCACCGTCACGGTTATGAGATACTATATAGGAATTAGTTCCCACCTTCATATAATCAGTCACATTCATATCAATATTCGTACGAATAGAGTAACGTTTGTAGTTGAACCCTTTCAACACACCTTTCTGACTCATATAGTCGGCAGAAACGTAATACTTCACATTATCCGCCCCACCGCCGATACTTACGTTATGGTCTTGGATGATACCAGTTTGCGATACAGCATCAATCCAATCATTCTCTATACCATTGGCCTGATTTTCCGCTTCGTATGCATTCTTCACATAATCATTGTACATGGTTTCTCCGGGGTTCTGTGACACATAATCTCTATAACGTTGAGTGATTTGCGCACCATCACAGAAATCTAGTTTATGAGAAAAATCCTCCACTCCGAAATATCCGTTATAACGAATAGTCGGCTTGCCGGAAGTACCACGCTTAGTAGTAATCAAAATAACACCATTCGCACCGTTTGTACCATAAATGGCAGTGGCCGAAGCATCCTTCAAAATTTCCATGGATTCAATATCATTCGGATTGATGTCATTCAATGTACCTCCCGACTTGCTGATAGGCACACCGTCCACAACAATATATGGCCCGGAATTAGCATTGATGGAATTCTGGCCACGCACCAAAGCATCCGGTGCATCGCCCGGAATGGAAGATGTTTGTGTAATAGTAACACCTGCCGCCGCACCTTGAACAGCTTGTAATACATTCGTCACCGGAAGTTTTCCCAGACGCTCCTTCCCTACTGAAGTAACAGAACCGGTCACATCTGATTTCTTCTGCACACCATAACCGACTACCACCACTTCCTCCAACGTTTCTGTATCCTCTTGCAAAATAATGTTAAGTGATTTTCCCGGAATAACTTTCATCTCTTGATTCTTATATCCTATATAAGAAATAACCAATGTAGCTCCTGGAGCCACATTCAATGTAAAATTACCATCGAAATCAGTAATTGTACCATTGGTAGTACCTTTCTCTAAAATACTGGCACCAATAACCGGTTCCCCTACCGGATCTTTAATCGTACCTGATACGGATTGTTTCTGTTGCTGGACAGTTTGTACGGCAGTTACAATTTCTTCGGCTTATTGCTTTTTTCAGGTTTCAATTTCTTCGGCCATCACACTGAACGGCTGAGTCGCAACGAAACCTGTGCAAAGCAATAAGGCTGTCAAAGCCTTTCGATTTTTTAAGAACGAGTTTGATTTCATCGTTTTTCTTATTAAATTAGATTATAGGTAATAATATTATCCGAATAGAGTTATGATTAGAAACTCCTTGGGCTAAATTTTGTCACATTCCCAATATTAATCGGGGGCAGATTTATTCCTCATAAGCATTATACTTAAAGTTCGTTTTATCTATTTTTCACGTTGCAAACTTAAAGTTTTAAAAGAATAAAAAAGGCTAAAAAATAATCAAGAGTAGTAGAAAAATTAAGCATGAACGATTTTTCTATAATGAATTCCGAATTTTATATTCCTCTATCTAAAAGGTCTAAAAAAAACGGACTACGGGTTAAAATCACTTCAAGCCGTAGTCCTCCTATAATCTAATTCGCAAGTTAATCAGACTTGCTTTATCAGTATCAACAACGCCTGTTGAAAACTATCATTATTTTGTCAATTCTTCATCAGCCACTGCTTCTTCCCAATTAGTAAACATCGGAATTGCTTCATCATAGCCGTCATATCCATAATTTTGCCGCAACCGCGCACCTGTATTAGCAGTAATAGCCGAGTTGGGAATCGGCCAAAACAGATTACGCTTATCTACTTGATAATTCAATTCCTTGTTGGAAACAATAGGCCCATGATTGAAAATGTTGTAGCGCGTAGTACGCTTATACCAATAGCTTCCTCCATTCAAATCCGTACCACTCTGCTTATCCCAAGTAGACAGATTATAAGTTTCTCCCCATTCATCCGGCTGACCACTGCGAGCAAGACACCAAGAAATACGAGTCAATTCAGGCTGTCTCCATTCTTCCAAATACAATTCCCGAGCACGTTCATCAGCAATGTCACCGATAGTTACAGTAGTAAACATCTTTTTGGCATTAGCACGACGACGAACTACGTTCACATCCTCTGCAGCGCCAATCGGGTTACCTTGGTAGAACTTAGCCTCAGCGCGAAGTAAGTAAGTTTCTGCCAAACGGAACAAGTATAGATTACCATTAGACACACTATTGCCCTTGGTTGCTCCATTAAACTGATTAGCCCCCATATTTTCTTCAGCATTTTGATCAAGTATATATACTTTGTACAATGGAGTCGGGAACCAACTACGAATAGTATCAGAACAAAGCAAATCCCCTTTTCTCACCAACAAATCACCTGATTCCGGATCATAATAATCTTCTGGTGCATAAAGCATCATGTTTTTCCCATAATAAGCAGAATTTGGATTATTGTATTTAAGATCCGTCATTTCCATCCAATTACCTATTTCTCGATTATGACGCATATCCTGCCAATCTGTTTCACCATCATAATTCCAAATGGTCTGATTATAATGATAAGAAGTGCGGAAACAACCAATACCACGTCCCATAGCGCGTACCCAATCTAATTTCGCATCATATTCCCCAGCAGTACGTGCATAATTATAAGTTGGAGATCCTAAGTTATGAGGATCACGGATAATACCATTACTCCAATGCACACACATAGCTCGCATCTGCGGATAGGAAATGAAACCTTCAGCATAATAATTCAAAATAGGCATAATCATTTCCGTATTAGAAGCATCAGTTATATTTACTCCACGATGCAAATCCCAAATTACATTACGTTCTACCGGCCATGTTTCCGGATTACCAGAAGAAACATTCGTTCCAAACGGAGCATTCATTAAAGCCAAACCATGATTGTTAATCAAATCGGTAGCTAATTGTTCAGCTTTCTGATATTCACCTACAACTAAATAACACTTGATAAGCAATTGCTTACATGCTTCTTGGTTGACAGTACCTATATAACCGATCTCTTTCTGTGGAGACACATGTTTTACAGCGAATTCCAAATCATGCACCAACATTTGGAAGATTGCCTCTTTACTCGTGGATTTATAGTTTTGTTTAGGTACTTCAATCAGCTTCGTAATTAAAGGTATATCGCCAAACAATAATACACCGTGATAGTAGGCATAGGCGCGATGAAAGTAAGCACGTCCTAAATATTCATCGCGCAAAGTGGGATCCAACCCTTCTACTTTACCTACATTGGAGATAATAGTATTTGCAAAAGTCACACTATTCCATGTGCGGTCCCAGAAACGTGACATAGCATTCTCATCCCCACCACCTTTCATACCGGATGTCGGAGTTATCTTATTGGCAAAATCATCTTGCATATCACC
>ERZ773113.903-NODE-903-length-15375-cov-25.850000_pt1 | contig 15375 bp, 8 predicted proteins | sample MGYA00580565_ERZ773113 | MGnify/ENA primary metagenome ERZ773113 (study PRJEB29015, sample SAMEA2737827) | human gut metagenome | biome: human gut; feature: human-associated habitat; material: faeces | place: China | collected 2012 ...
TTAAAGCTTTTGCCCTTACAGGGCGACAGGTTTGCGTCCGTAATTACCCAGGGCGATGCCCTGGGCTAGGGGCTTCTGCCCTTTCAGGGCGTGTGGGGCAAAACTTGCCAATTCAGAACTTCCCTTGAAAATTTCTTTGATAAATAATAGATTCTGGCAAATAGAAGGTTCGTTGCCACCAAATATGACAGGTGGTACAGCCATTATCGTGATTAAAAAAGATGATGGGCAAATACAATATATTCGCCATACAAAATGACGGTTGGGTATTTATAGATTTAATTTGCCCCTTCCAATAAGGGTACGGAAAAACAAGATAAAGTTTTTGCAACATGAGACAAAGTGTATATGAAGGAAAATATGTAATTTTGCAGCATCAACTAATAATTTTAATATAAAAGAATGAATGTTCGGAAAATAATGAGATGCATTGCTTTGGCTGTATTGTCTTATGACACAGCCTTGGCGCAGAATCCAATCATCAATAGCCAGTTTACGGCAGACCCAACGGCTCGCGTGTTTAATGGGAAGATATATCTTTATCCTTCTCATGACATACCGAGTCCGATAGAGAAACTGAAGGAATGGTTCTGCATGGCAGATTATCACGTTTTCTCTTCCACTAATCTTACGGAGTGGCAGGATCATGGAGTCATCGTTTCGCAGGATAAAGTACCTTGGGTACAGGACGGCAGTTATACGATGTGGGCTCCTGACTGTGTAGAGAAAGACGGAAAATATTATTTCTATTTCCCTGCCGCTCCGAAAGGGGAGGAGAAGGGATTCGGAATAGGTGTTGCGGTTGCCGACCAGCCTGAAGGACCGTTTATGCCGATGTGGAAACCCATAGAGGGTGTGCACGGCATAGATCCTTGTGTGCTGATAGATAAGGACGGACAGGCTTATATCTACTGGGCGGGAGCAGGATTGCACATGGCTAAGCTGAAACCAAACATGACGGAACTTGCCTCGGAACCCAAACTGGTAGAGGGATTGCCTGAAGGATTCAAGGAAGGACCATTTGCCTTCGAGCGTAACGGCAAATATTATTTCACCTTCCCTTGGGTACGTGAAAAGAATGGAACCGAAACGCTGGCTTATGCCATGGCTGACCATCCGATGGGACCTTTCACATTCAAGGGCATCATCATGGATGAGTCGCCTACGAAGTGCTGGACCAATCATCATAGCATCGTGGAATATCAGGGACAGTGGTATCTCTTCTATCATCATAATGATTATTCGCCTAAGTTCGACAAGAACCGCTCGGTGCGAATCGACTCTCTGAACTTCAATCCCGACGGAACGATACAGAAGGTGATACCTACGCTAAGAGGTGTGGGATTGACGAAGGCACGTTCGCATATTCAGATTGACCGTTATTCTGCGCTGCAAGGCAAGGGTATTGGTATTGAATATCTGGATAAGAACAACTGCTTTGCCGGCTGGAAGACTCTCTTCTCTAAATCGAATACTGCCCTTATATATAATAAGGTGGATTTCGGTAATGAGAAGGTGGAAGAAATCACCGTTCGTGCCAAGTCTTCAAAGGGCGGTGTGCTCGTAGTCAGAGCCGATGGCAAGAAGGGTAATATCATCGCTAAGGTGAAGATTCCGAAGTCGGCTGGCTGGAAGAATATCCGAGCCCAGGTGCTCCATGCTCCTCAGGGCGTTCATGCTCTCCATGTATCCTTGCAGAGTGGAGCCGATGTTGAGGTTGACTGGCTGGGCTTCGATGCGTTGCCTTGGGAAAAGGGTGCTTTCGAAACTCACCAGTATCGCAATCTCTTTGCCGAGATGGGCTATAAGCAGGCTGATATTGACAGGAAGGTGAACGAAGTGTTCAACGATGTATTCTACGGTAAGAACAAGGTTTATTTCGAGGTGGGCGATTCCATGGGATATGTCAGCGATATAAAGAACAATGATGTGAGAACCGAAGGCATGTCGTATGGAATGATGGCTGCCGTGCAGTTTGACAAGAAGGACATCTTCGACCGTCTCTGGCGATGGAGCAAGAAATACATGCAGCATCAGGAAGGACCTTATAAGGGCTATTTCGCATGGAGCTGCAAGGCTGATGGAACGAGAAATGCGCAGGGAGCCGCATCGGATGGTGAACTCTATTTCGTAACTTCGCTTATCTTTGCATCCAACCGATGGGGCAATGATACAGGCATCAACTATCTGAAGGAAGCGCAGCATATTCTGGATTGCAGCATGCAGAAGGCGGGAATGGACCGCACAGCTCCGCTCATCAATCTCGAACATCAGCTCATCACCTTTACGCCCGATCATTGGGGCGGGAAGTTTACCGATCCTTCTTACCATCTCCCTGCCTTTTACGAGGTTTGGGCGAAATGGGCTAACGACGGACGTTCCCAGTTCTGGAAGGAGTGTGCTGAGAAAAGCCGTGAGTTCCTGCATAAGTGTATCAATGAGAAGACGGGCTTGAACCCGGACTATTGCAACTATGATGGCAGTCTGATGAAGACCGGTCAGTTGTTGGGTGATGCTTTCCGTTATGACTCATGGCGAGTGTCAATGAACATAGCGCTCGATTATTCCTGGGCTTGCAAGGATAAGGAGTGGCAGCAGAAATATGCCAATACGCTGCAGAACTTCCTGTATAGTAAGGGCATTGATTCTTTCCTGGACCAGTATAATGTAGATGGAACGATGGTAGAAGATATTCTGCCGGCAGGTACGGCTCCTAAGGCACTCCGCCATTCTATCGGTTTTGTTGCCACTTCGGCTGCGGCATCATTGGTCAGCAATCATGTGAAGGGCAGGGAATTCGTCAGTCATTTCTGGAATGCCAAGCATGAACCAGACAAAGAAGGCTTCTTCGATGGCTACTACGACGGACTGTTGCGTCTCTTCGCCTTCATGCATCTGAGTGGCCGTTATCAGATTATCGAACCTCAATAATAATGAATAGTCTATGTACAACATTTTCAATAAAATAGTTAGATTGTTTTGTTTATGTGTATTCCTTTTTGGACATTCCTCTGCGGATGCCCAAAATAGGAATTTACCTGAAGACATCAATCCTTATTTCGGACCAGTCGGCAAGCAGGCTGTCATGCCTAATGCGGCTGGCTTTATTCAGAGATGGTTGCTCCTGGAGCCCATCTCTATGCCGGTCAAGAGCAATGTCGTTTTTACTGATTCTTATCTGAAGGAGATATTCCATACGCAGTATTTCCCTAAACAGATGGAAACTGTTCCTAAGGATGGAGCCGTCGTGAAGGTGGGCAAGGAAAAACTGAAATGGCATGCGCTGGACAGTAAACTGTTTAATGTGAAACTCTTCCGTTTCGCTACTTCATTTAAGAAGCCTAAGTATGGTGTCTTGTTCTGGGCGGTTACCATTATCGATTGCCCTGAGGAGATGAAAGACGTCCGCTTGTCTGTTGGCTCGAATGGTGCTTCCATGTGGTGGCTCAATGGTGAGGAGGCGGTGATGCTCGAAGGCGACCGAAGAATGGTTCGCGATGATGTGGTTTCTAAGAAGCTTAGCTTGAAGAAAGGTAGGAATATCCTTCGTGGTGCGGTAATCAATGGACCTGGTATGAGCGACTTCTGTGTCCGATTCATCGACGGACAGGGCAAGCCTGTCAGAAACCTGTCTATTCACGTGAAGTAGTGCAATCAATAAAGAAAGTTATGAAACAGAACAATATATTTTTCAGATATTTTAGCCCGGTTGCTGCTCAGCAGAAACTTTATGTCGCTGCTTTGGTTGCCTTGTTGTCTTCCTCTGCTTACGAGGCAGAAGCCCAGGTGGGCGAACCTTTCATTCATGATCCTTCTACCATTGCCCTGTGTGATGGAAAGTATTATACCTTTGGAACGGGTGAAGGTGGACTCTGGTCGGAGGATGGCTGGACCTGGCAGGGTGGTGCTGTTCGTCCTGGAAGAGGAGCGGCTCCTGATGTGTTGAAGATTGGCGACCGTTATCTTGTAGCCTACAGTGCTACGGGTGGTGGATTGGGTGGCAGTCATCGCGGTGATGTCCTGACGATGTGGAATAAAACGCTCGATCCGAAATCGCCTGATTTCAAATATACTGAACCGGTGGTGGTAGCCTCATCCCTTGATGATGAAGACTGTGATGCCATTGATGCGGGCTTGTTGCTCGACCCTACTACCGGCAGACTCTGGCTCAGTTATGGTACCTATTTCGGATTTATCCGTCTGGTAGAACTTGATCCGAAGACAGGTAAGCGGATGGAAGGCAACGAACCCGTCAATATTGCCATCGACTGCGAAGCTACTGATTTGATTTACCGCAACGGCTGGTATTATCTTCTCGGCACTCATGGCACCTGTTGCGATGGTCCTAATTCTACCTACAATATCGTGGTGGGACGTTCGCGAAAGATAACCGGTCCATACGTAGATAATGTGGGCAGAGAGATGTTGCAGGGCGGTGGAAAGATGGTGATTGCAGCCAATAATCTGAAGACGGGTCCCGGTCACTTCGGACGCTATATCGAGGAAGAGGGTGTAGAAAAGATGTCGTTCCACTATGAGTCTGATTTCAGACAGGGAGGACGAAGCGTGTTGGCTATCCGTCCTTTGTTGTGGAAGAACGACTGGCCTGTGGCTGGTGATGAATTTCATGCCGGAACCTACGAGATAGAATCGGAACGAAGAGGCTATGCCCTGGAGATTGCCGTAGATTTCGTGAGAATGCAGCGTGATATCGAACCTTTCTGGATTAAGCCAACCAAGCCTCTGAAGAATATCGAACCTCAGACCTTGAAGGAGGTAGAGGCAGAATGGCCTAAGGGCGAGGTGAAGGTGAGAATGAATGATTATATGTTCCGTCCTCATCAGAAGTGGAGTATCATGCCTGCCGGAAAGGGTGGCTATCTGGGTGGTCCTTATTATAAAATCTGCATAGAAGGCACTACTCGCTATCTTACCGCAACCGCTCAGCATGATGTCATCGCCAAACCTGAGTTTACGGGTGAAGATGCCCAGCTTTGGCGCATCGAACAGCTCACCGATGGCACCTATCGCATCATGCCGAAGGCTGTGCCAGGCACAGAAGAGAAACTGGCATTGGTTTCACTCGGCGACTGTACTCCAGGCTTGGCTCCCTTCGATTTCAACAGCGATAATTCTAAATGGAATTTCAGGCAACAATAAATTCATGATGATTTGACAATCGAGAAGCGTTCCAATCATAAACCCTCTAATAAAATAAACAGAAGTATGCTAAAGAATTTATCTTTCATTGCCCTTTTGGGCATCGCTGCCGTTGGTGTTCCAAGTGAACTCTGCGCCAAGAATGTAAAGGTGGCAGGCACCCAGAAAGGTGCGGCTGCCAAGTCTATCACCCGTCAGGTGGCTCAGCAGAATGTAACCATCGAATTCTATTCTCCATCCATCGTCCGCATCTTGAAATCTGATGCCGGACTTGGTGCTCCTGTTCAGAAGAAAAGCTATTCTGTCATCTTGAAACCTCAGCAGATGAAGGGCGTTCAAATACAGGAACATGGAGATATTGTAAAAATCAATTCTAGTTTTATTTCCGTTGAACTGAATCAGCAGACTGGCGAAATCCGCTTCCTTTCGAAGGATGGAAAGCTGCTGCTTACTGATACGAAGACCCGTCTGGAAGCTCGCAAGGATGAAGCCAACAAGGGCAAGTACCGCATAGAGCAAGACTTCCGTCTTGCTGATGACGAGGCAATCTATGGTCTGGGACAGTTGCGCGATGTTTACATGAATCAGCGTGGTCGACAGAATATCATACTCTGGAACAATAATACTTATATCGCTATCCCTTATTTCACCAGTGAGAAGGGCTATGGTCTTTACTGGGACAATGCAGGAAAAACCTATTTCAATGATATCGTAGCATCCAGGAACAATGGCAACCAGCCATCATGCACTTCCTTCACCAGTGAAGTGGGAACCTGTGCCGACTACTATTTCATGTACAAGGATGGTACGCAGGATGGAGTCATCGCCAGCATCCGAGAACTGACCGGACAGGCTACCATGTTCCCGAAATGGGCGATGGGCTTCTGGCAATGCCGTGAGCGCTATAAGACCAGCGATGAACTGGCAGGCGTATTGGATAAGTATCGCGAACTGAAGATTCCTACCGATGCTATCGTGCAGGATTGGCAGTATTGGGGATGCGACTCCAACTGGAATGCGATGAAGTTCCAGAACCCATACTATATAAATAAGGTGGGCGACCCAGCTTATGCCAAGTATCTTCCTACCGATATGAAGCAGATGAAGGCACAGGAAGAACCCCGCCTGAAGAGTCCGGAAGAGATGGTGAAGTATGTTCACAAGAACGATGCCCATCTGATGATTTCCATCTGGGCAAGTTTCGGTCCTTGGACAGAGCAGTATCGTGAACTGAAGAAGATGAATGCCCTCCTTCCTTTCGATACTTGGCCAAGAAACAGTGGCGTGATGCCATACGATGTCTTCAATCCGAAGGCTCGCAACCTCTACTGGAAGTATCTTACTCATCTCTACCAGATGGGATTTGATGCCTGGTGGACGGATTCTACGGAGCCTGACCATTTTGAGAAGCCGGGCGATGAGAACTATCAGACCTTCGATGGTTCATGGTTGGGCGTGAAGAACGCCTTCCCATTGTTGCACAACAAGAGCATCTACGAGCACCAGAGAGCGATGAAGGGCAACACAAAGCGTTCGCTCCAGATGACCCGAAGCGGCAGTTTCGGTATTCAGCATTATGGCACCATTTGCTGGAGCGGTGATGTGCTGGCTTCCTGGAACGAGATGAAGAATCAGATTCCATCGGGCTTGAATTTCTCGCTCTGCGGTATCCCATTCTGGAACACCGACCTGGGTGGTTTCTTCTACTGGGAGTTTGAACAGAATCCAAAGAACCCTGCCCTTCAGGAACTGCAGACCCGCTGGATGCAGTGGGGAACCTTCATGCCATTGATGCGCAACCACTGTTCTTCGCCGATGGTAAGCGAACTGTATGAATTCGGAAAGCAGGGCGACTGGGCTTATGATGCTATGATTAAGGCCATCAAGCTGCGCTATCGCCTTTTGCCTTATATCTACAGTACGGCTGGCGACTGTGTACAGAATAGCGGAAGCATGATGCGTGCCCTGGTAATGGATTATGCGGCAGACAAGAAGGCTTCCCGTCTGAACGATGAGTATCTCTTCGGCCGCAACATCCTGGTGAAGCCGGTAACCGATCCTTTATACACCTGGAAGGATAAGGAGAAGAAGGGCCATACCATCTATCCTGATGTAAGGAAGGCAGCTGCGCCTGTGAATGTTTACTTGCCAAAGGGTAATAAATGGTATGATTTCTGGAGCAACACCCAGTATGAGGGCGGTCAGGATATCCAGCGCCTTTGTCCTATCGACATCATGCCTGTGTTCATCAAGGCTGGTACCATCCTGCCATTCGGTCCTGAAGTGCAGTATAGTTCAGAGAAGCCTTGGGATGAGTTGGAAATCCGTGTTTATCCTGGTGCTGATGGTAAATTTACGCTCTATGAGGATGAGGGCGACAACTATAATTACGAGAAGGGTAAATTCTCGGAAATCCAGTTTGTTTGGAATGAAGCAGACAGAACCCTGAACATCGCTCCACGCAAGGGTAGCTATAAGGGAATGCTCCAGCATCGCAGATTCCACATCGTACTGGTGGATGCCAATAGTGGAGCGGGCGATCAGCCTATGCAGGCAAGCAAGAGTGTGGAATATGACGGAAAGGCTGTAAAGATACAGATGTAAGTGTTACATTATATAAAGTATTTGATACTTGTGATAAAGTAGAATTCTGCTTTTTTGTTTATCTTTGCAGCGCAAATAACAATTTAATATACTAATAGCTTAATAGTAATTACAATGAACAAGAATGTTATATACGCTGCTTTGATGTTTGTGGTAACTATGTCTTCCGGCAATGCCTCAGCTCAGCAGTTGCCTTATCAGAATCCAGCCCTCTCGGCTCATGAGAGAGCGGTAGATTTATGTGGTCGTCTCACTTTGGAAGAGAAAGCTTCTCTGATGCTGGATGATTCGCCGGCTATCCCACGATTGGGAATCAAGAGATTCCAGTGGTGGAGCGAGGCACTGCATGGTGTGGCGAACATGGGAGATGTAACCGTCTTTCCGGAACCTATCGGAATGGCAGCTTCGTTTAACGACAGAATGGTGTATAGAGTCTTTGATGCAACATCTGATGAGATGCGTGCCAAATGGAATGAACTGCAGCAGAAGGGAGGAGATGTAACCCGTTTTCATGCCCTCTCTGTCTGGACTCCAAACGTGAATATCTTCCGTGATCCTCGCTGGGGACGTGGACAGGAAACCTATGGTGAGGATCCTTATCTTACCAGTAGGATGGGATGTGCCGTGGTGCGCGGATTGCAGGGACCTGAAGATACGAAATACCGCAAACTCTGGGCTTGTGCCAAGCACTATGCAATTCATAGCGGACCAGAATGGGCTCGCCATACAGACAATATTACCGATGTTACACCGCGCGACCTTTGGGAAACTTATATGCCAGCCTTCAAATCGCTGGTGCAGGATGCCAAGGTGCGTGAGGTGATGTGTGCCTATCAGCGTTGGGATGATGAACCATGCTGCGGCAACACCCGCCTTTTGCAGCAGATTCTCAGGAATGAGTGGGGATTCAAGTACCTGGTAGTTTCCGACTGTGGCGCTGTTACTGATTTCTGGGAGAATCATAAGGTTTCGAGCAATGCCAGAAATGCAGCAGCTAAGGGTGTATTGGCTGGAACCGATGTAGAATGTGGATTTAATTATATATATAAATCGGTGCCTGAGGCTGTGAAGTATGGTGCCCTGACTGAAGAAGAAGTTGATAAGCATGTGATTCGTCTGCTCGAAGGTCGTTTCGACTTGGGTGAGATGGATGACAACAAGATAGTATCATGGTCGAAGATTCCTGTATCTGTGCTTTGCAGTAAGGCGCATCGCCAGCTCTCGCTCGATATGGCTCTGCAGACCATGACGCTGCTCCAAAACAAGAATGAGGTATTACCTCTCGATAAAAAGGTAAAGAAGATTGCTTTCATCGGACCAAATGTGGATAACGAACCGATGATGTGGGGAAACTATAATGGTACTCCACGACAGACAATTACCATCCTGGATGGTATCAAGAGTCGTTTGAAGAAAAACCAGGTCGTCACCTTTAAAGGGTGCGACCTGGTGAACGACCAGACTTTGGATTCTTACTTCGACCAGTGTAGCATGGATGGCAAGATGGGCTTTAAGGGCACTTTCTGGAACAATCGTGAAATGAAAGGTAAGCCTGTTACCATCACCCAGGAAAAGAATCCTGTGCAGGTAACTACCTATGGTCAGCATGCCTTTGCTCCAAACGTGAAGCTCACAGGATTTTCTGCCAAGTATGAAACCGTATTCCGTCCTAAGCAGAACGCCAAGGTATTACTCGATGTGGCTGCCTGCGGTCATTATGAGGTTTATCTGAATGGTGAGAAAAAGTCAGAGAAGAGCGATTGGCGCACAGCAGAATCCCGCATCGAGTTTGAGGGCGAGAAAGGTAAGGAGTATAAGATAGAAATACGATATGCTGAGATGCCAACCTATAATGCCAATATGAAGATCAATATCGGTCATGAGAATCCTATCGACTATCAGGCTTCGCTCAAGCAGTTGAAGGATTGCGAGACAGTAGTCTTCGTAGGTGGCATCTCTCCACAGTTGGAAGGTGAGAAAATGCCTATCGAGATTTCTGGCTTCAAGGGTGGTGACCGCACCAACATCGAATTGCCTAAGGTTCAGCGCAATTTCCTGAAGGCTTTGAAGGAGGCGGGCAAAAAGGTTGTCTTTGTCAACTGTTCGGGTTCGGCTATCGCCTTGACTCCAGAGACAGAGAGTTGCGATGCCATTCTCCAGGCCTGGTATTCTGGTCAGGAAGGTGGTGAGGCTGTGGCTCGTGTGCTCTTTGGTGAGTACAATCCTGCCGGCAAGTTGCCAATCACTTTCTATCGCAATTCCAATCAGTTGCCTGATTTCAAGGATTATAGCATGAAAGGCAGAACCTATCGTTATATGAACGATGCGCTCTTCCCATTCGGTTATGGTTTAAGCTACACTTCTTTCCGTATTGGCGATGCTACACTTTCCAACTCTATCCTGAAGAAGGGTGAGAAGATTACCTTGAAGGTGCCTGTAAGTAATGTTGGCAAGAAAGATGGAACCGAGATTGTGCAGGTGTATGTGAAGGATCCTGCCGATACCGAAGGACCATTGAAGAGCTTGAAGGCTTTCGAGAGAGTGGAGGTAAAAGCCGGTGCAACAGCTCAAGCCGTCATCACCCTGGACAGCAAGAACTTCGAACTCTTCGATGCTGCAACCAATACCGTCCGTGCCAAGGCAGGAAAGTATGAGGTTTATTACGGCAGCAGTTCGGCTGATAAGGATTTGAAGAAACTGGATGTTTCTATTGAATATTAAGTAATGGTATACTAATTAATATATACTGCTTTCAATAGTATCAATCCAATAAAAGAATTGAATTATGAAAAGAATCCTTTGTGTACTTATCGCAGCCATCTGGCTCTGCACTTGCTGGGCAGGGAATGGCAAGAAACCTATTGCCTGGGAACAGCCGGTAGCTGAATCGAATCAGCTATTTTATGATCCTTTTCAATCTCAACTCAACATCTATCGTGTGGAATTCGCAGATGATGAAACACGAGTGTTCATGCACATCACTTTTCCCCCACACTATTGGGTAAAGTTTGTGAAGGAAACCTATCTCCTTGCTGATGGCAAGAAATATCTCGTCAAGAGCTGTGATGGACTGAAACTTGACGAAGAACACTATACGCCTAGCTCAGGCAAGGAGGATGTGGTCTTCCACTTCGCACCGCTCCCCAAGAAGACCCGAAAGTTTGACTTCCTGGAAGGTGACGGCAAGAAGAACTTCAAGATATTTGGCATCGAGAATATCGATACCCGCATCAAACAGCTCTTCTCCTCGCTTTGGCGCAACGATGCGACCGGCGATTGGGAGATAGGATTCTATGAAGATTTCGCCATCTACGACTGCCGTTACTGGCAATACAAGCAGAAGAATCAGAAGGGCGACAAGTACTCTTTCATCCTTACCGATGGCAAGAGCGACCTGGCTGTCAACATCGACAAACCTCAACATGGCAAGCGCACGATGACCATCAACGGCAAGAAAGCCGAATATTCGCTCATTACCACTTCCACCCTTCCGGATTATCCGCAGAAAGATGAGACCACAAGTCTGAAGGATACTCATAACAAGCCCGATACGGCTATTGTTGTGGGATGGCTCAGAAATATGCCTAAGGAATTTTGGGATAGAGGGCAGGAGTATAGTGTGCAGTATTATGATCTCTTTTCCACATTCACGGAATTGAGCAATTGTAGCAAGCTCGATTCTCTTGGCAGATTTGAGATCAAAGTGCCTCTCATCAACTCTACCGAGGTTTTCATGGACTGGAAACATACTTATATCAACACGGTATTGGAGCCAGGTGAGACCTATTATCTGCTCTATGACTTCAAGTCTGGACATTCCATCTTCATGGGCAAGAACTGTCGCTTGCAAAACGAACTGCTGGCGCATCCTATCCCAATGATTAACGCAGACTATGCAGGTAAGGATGAGAATAAGGTTCCAGCCCAGGAGATGATGCAGATTCTTGAATCCAGATATAAGGAGGCTGAAGGGAACTTACGAAAACAGATAGAAAAATCGGCATCTATTTCCAGATGTTATCAGGAGTATGCGGCTCAATACCTTCTCTGCATTTATGCTACGGATATCTTGCAAGGAGCATATAGCGTAAAAGACAATGTTTTCCCTCAGGAATATGTGAGCCAAGTGGAAAAAATATGGAAGGAGATTCCGCAGCCTTATACTCAGTTTCGTGACTATAGTATGCTGACTAATGATCTCATCGGCCAGGAAAGAAGGTTAAAGTACAGTACCCCCATGGGAAGGACCTATGGATTCTTATCCACCAATTCTTATCCGGAACTGTTGAGAAAGCACAAGGCTCTGGGGGATATTGCGATAACCGATTCAGAAATTGCTACGGTGGAACAATGGGCTAAGAATCTGGATGCCATAACTATCAAGCAATATCAGACGACAGATGCCAAGGAGCAGGAGAAAATAGTAAAAGCTTTTTCCAACTCAGTCCTTGACAAGCGCGCTACGGCTATCATTGGTAGAGAAGATATTGCCAAGATGCTTAAGGATGAGACTCCTCTCCTCGAAGTATATTATGCCCAGCATATAGCTGATAGCATGGGATGCAGCCAGCAGCAGAAAGATGTCATCATCTCTAAAGCCCTTCTTCAGATGTTGGAAAGACTAGCCGTGCCACTCAATAGTTATGGTCTTGACCTGGCAGAACATTGCATCAGTTCTGAAGTTCTTAGGGAGAAAGTATTGGCAGAACACCGTAAGTATCTGTCTTTGCAGAACAGGAACATAACAGCTAGTCTCAAGACAGCTCCGCAGGATATGAGCGATGGTGAGAAACTTCTTCGCCATATATTGGAGCCTTATAAGGGCAAATTGGTATTGCTGGATGTCTGGGGAACCTGGTGTGCCCCTTGCAAGGAGGCTCTAGCCCATTCGAAGGAAGAGTTCGAACGCCTGGCGCAATACGATGTGGTATATCTTTACATGGCAAGCAACAGTCCTGAAGAGTCATGGAAAAATCTCATCAAACTGAATGATCTGGTTGGCGACAATATCGCCCACTACAATTTGCCAGCGGCTCAGCAGAGTGCCATTGAGAACTATCTCAACATTCGCTCCTTCCCATCCTATTGTCTCTTCGACAAGGAAGGAAATCTGGTAGATGTGAAAGTGGATGCCCGCCAGCTTGACAATCTGGAGAAAATCATCAAGGAACTGAACAGATAGTAAGAATACTGATAAAATCCCCTTCAAGGTATTGGGGACATAGTTGAATACATAATAAATCCCGAAATCGCTTGGCGGTTTCGGGATTTTTGCTTATCTTTGCCAACGTAAATAGTAAATTGTTGATAATATGGCAACGAAGTTATATCCAATAGGCATGCAGACCTTCTCTGAGATTCGAGAGGAGGACTTTCTCTATGTAGATAAGACGGAGTACATCTATCGTATGACTCATACGAGTGGAAAGTATTTCTTCTTGAGTCGTCCACGTCGTTTCGGAAAATCACTCCTCGTCTCTACTATGCAGAGCTATTTCGAGGGAAAGAAGGAACTCTTTAAGGGGCTTGCCATCGAAAAGCTAGAAAAAGATTGGACGGAATATCCTGTGCTTCATTTTAGTTTGGCAGGTGGAAAGCACATGGAGAAAGACCAATTGGTGCGCTATCTCTTATATATATTAAAGGTAAATGAAGAAAAATTTGGCATCGTCAATGATTCTCCTGACCCGAATGTCCGTATGCTTAATTTAATAAAAACGGTATATGAACAGACTGGGCAGAAGGTCGTTGTGCTCATCGATGAATACGATGCTCCTTTGCTTGATGTGGTGCACGAGGATACCAGCTTGGGCGTCTTAAGGGAGGTGATGCGCAATTTCTATAGTCCCCTAAAGGATAGCGACCGTATGCTGCGTTTCGTCTTCTTGACAGGTATCACCAAGTTCTCGCAACTTAGTATCTTCAGTGAACTCAATAATATTACTAATGTGAGTATGGATACAGAATATGCTGGCATTTGCGGCATTACCAAGGAGGAACTTGTGACAGAAATGCATGAAGATATTCAGCAGATGGCAGATGTGTTGGGCTTGTCATATGATAAAACTTTGGAAAAGTTGAAGGAAAATTATGATGGCTATCATTTCGCTTGGCCTTCTTCTGACATATTCAATCCATACAGTTTGCTCACTTGCTTTTCAAAGCGAAAGGTTGATTCCTATTGGTTTGGCTCAGGCACTCCTACCTATCTCCTTAATATGATGCGGAAATATGACTTTACACCGATTGACCTGGGTGAACAGATGGATGCATCAAAGGATGATTTCGATGCAGCCACTGAGACGATGACTACTATCATGCCTTTACTTTATCAGAGTGGTTATATCACAATCAAGAATTATGATCCGGAAACGGAACTCTATACCTTGGCTCTGCCTAACAAAGAAGTGAGGATAGGTTTGTATCGCAGTATGTTGCCGCATTATTTGGCGGCAAAGTCTGCAATGTGCAATACGACCGTGGCCAAGATGTCGGCTCTTATCAATAAGGGTAACATGGATGGTGCTCTTCAGCTATTGAAAACGTTCTGGGAGACGGTACCTTATTGCGATAATACCGATTATGAGGGGCATTATCAGCAGACAATGTATATCATCTTTGCCCTGCTTACGAATTTCCGTATATTGGTGGAACAGCATACTTTCCGGGGAAGAACAGACATTACGATGGAAACAAAGGATACCATCTATGTGATAGAACTGAAATTTAATAAGTCGGCACAAGAGGCTATTGACCAAATCAACAACAAGCATTATACTGATGCTTTTGCCCTAAGAGGCAAAACCGTGGAAAAGATTGGTATGAACTTTATGATTGATGAAGACAAGACGATTGTATTGGATTGGGCAAAATAATCGCCCATTACAAATTGCCTGCGGCTCAGCAGAGTGCCATCGAGATACGCCGATTTGGAAAATACCGTACCAAGCACCTCGTCCCCAAAGCATGGAATAAATTTGGATACACTAATTAAAATTAGGAGACACAAATAAACATGAATACAGAGCAACAAAAGATAGAATACAAGAGTCTGCAAAAGATTCGAACTGGAGAGAAAGGATTCAAGGAACTCTCTACTACTTGTGTGGCTTTAGCCAATGCACAAGGTGGACAAATTATGATTGGCGTAGAAGACAAGACCAAGAAGCCTGCTCCCAATCAGGTTATACCGCAAGAAGAGGCAAATAGTGCCGTTACAAGATTGCGTGGACTCTGTTTCAACGTAGGTCTTGCTGTAGGCGACGTTTGTGCAGACGAAACTGGCAGCCAGTACTTTGCTATCACAGTATTCCCTTCACTCCATTCATATGCCACCACTTCTGATGGCAAAATGTACATCCGTGTCGCAGACAAATGCGAGCCTGTGGGTAGTGAAGATATTCAACGTGTAGGAGAAGAGAAAGGAGCTTTCCAATGGGAACTTGTGCCAACACGATTTGAATTGGAAGATGAGAATAAGACGAATCTCTCTAAATTCGCTAATGATATACGCCAATCTGATAGAGTGAAGCAGCATATCAAGCAGCTCGACGATATGGAAATTGGCGAACAGTACCATCTTCTTGACGGTAACAAGATGACTAATCTTGG
>ERZ773113.905-NODE-905-length-15357-cov-5.070840_pt1 | contig 15357 bp, 10 predicted proteins | sample MGYA00580565_ERZ773113 | MGnify/ENA primary metagenome ERZ773113 (study PRJEB29015, sample SAMEA2737827) | human gut metagenome | biome: human gut; feature: human-associated habitat; material: faeces | place: China | collected 2012 ...
ACCCGTTCTGTATAAGATATGGCTCATAAACATCTTCAAGAGTTCCTGAATCCTCGCCTATTGAAGCTGCCAGTGTCTCAATACCGACAGGTCCGCCATCAAACTTATCAACTATTGTAGTAAGTATAACACGATCGTTACGGTCCAATCCATCTCTGTCAACATCTAACAGATTAAGTGCATAATCAGCAACATCCTTATTGATATGTCCGTTATATTTAACCTGTGCAAAATCCCTTACTCTTTTCAAAAGTCTGTTGGCAAGTCTCGGTGTTCCTCTGGATCTTCTTGCAAGCTCATGTGCTCCGTCTGAGTCAATATCAACATTAAGCACATTGGCTGAACGGATAATGATTTTCTCAAGCTCCGGAACGGTATAGAATTCCATATGGCTTACAACACCGAATCTGTCTCTTAAAGGTGCTGATAAAAGTCCCGCTCTTGTTGTTGCCCCTATCAGAGTGAACTGTGGCAGATCAAGTCTTATAGACCTTGCTGTTGCACCCTTTCCGATCATAATATCAATCTTATAATCCTCCATTGCCGGATACAGCACTTCTTCAACCTGTCTGTTAAGTCTGTGAATCTCATCAACAAAGAGAATATCACCCTCACTCAAGTTGTTAAGTATAGCTGCCATATCTCCCGGCTTCTCGATTGCAGGACCGGATGTAACCTTGATATTAACCCCCATTTCATTAGCAATAATTCCTGCCAGAGTTGTCTTTCCAAGTCCCGGAGGTCCATAGAAAAGCACATGGTCAAGTGCCTCTCCTCTTTCCTTTGCTGCCTCAATATATACTTTAAGATTACTCTTAACCTTATTCTGTCCAACATAGTCATCAAGAGATAATGGTCTTAAGGAATTCTCAATACCATAATCTTCTTCAGTTATCTGTGTTGATATAATCCTCTTTTCCATATAGCCCCTCATTTCTCAAATACTATTCTGCTCTAGAATTTAGCCAGCTTCTTTAACGCTTCCTTAAGAACCGTCTCAGAATCCTTATTCTCTATATCTTCCACTTCCTTGACAGCAACAAGTGCATCTTTGCTTGAATATCCAAGTGATACAAGTGCCTCAACAGCGTCATTTCTTATCATCATGACATTACTTACATTACTGTTATTGTCTGCCTTTTTATTCTTAGAAAGTGCTGATTCAAATACTTCATCAAGCTTTAACTTATCCTTAAGCTCAATTATAATCTTCTGTGCTGTCTTAGGTCCGATACCAGGAAGTGCCTTGATTGCTGCCACATCATCAGCAAGAACTGCAAATCTTAAATCATCTGCTGTGATATTAGATAATGCACCAAGCGCTGCCTTAGGGCCAATACCATTGACACAGATAAGCATTTTAAACATGCTTAAATCATCTCTTGTAAGGAATCCGAACAGACTGCATTCATCTTCCTTGACATTCATATATGTATATATCTTAACCTCACTGCCAACTGACGGAAGCTCACCAGGAACTGAACCCGGAACATATATATTATATCCGATTCCATTGGCTTCCACAACGATTACATCTGGCAGGATTTCGGCAAGTTCACCTTTAATGTATGAAATCATTCTCTACCCCCAAGACAGTAATTGATAAACTGCTGTGCTGTTCTTCCTGATATTCCACCATGTGAAAGTTCCCACTTGTTAGCCTCTGCCATAAGCTCTTCATCTGTCATCTTAACATTATTCTTCCTTGCAAGGCCAATAACAATATCAAAGAATTCTTTCTGTGATGGCTTAGAGTAGCTTATCTGGCATCCAAATCTGTTCACTAATGAAAGCTTCTCCTCAATAGTATCAGATCTGTGAAGACCGTTATTGCTTTCCATATCATTTCTGTCATTCCATGTTTCCTTGATAAGATGTCTTCTGTTAGATGTTGCATAGATAAGAATATTATCAGGCTTAGTCTCAACACCGCCTTCAATTACAGCCTTCAAGAACTTGTATTCAATCTCGAATTCCTCGAAAGATAAATCATCCATATATATTATGAACTTGTAATTTCTGTTCTTAATGCTTGCTATAACATTAGATAAATCCTTGAACTGATGTTTGTATATCTCTATCATTCTAAGACCCTGGTCATAATATTCATTGACAATAGCCTTGATAGAAGTTGACTTACCTGTTCCGCTGTCACCGAAAAGAAGCGCATTATTAGCTTTTCTTCCCTGAACAAATGCCTCTGTATTCTCCACAAGCTTCTTCTTCTGGATTTCATAACCTATAAGGTCATCTAACATAACCTTATCCATATTGTTAATTGGTGTAAATGTAACGCCATTATCACCGCCTATTACTCTGAATGCTTTATTAAGTCCGAACATTCCTACACCATATGCTTTATAGAAATCAGTAACATAATTAAAGAACTCATTCTCGTCCTTTGCTGTCTCAAGCTTAAGGCTTAAAGCCTGTACCTTCTCACTTACATTCTTATTGTACATAAGCTCTTTCTTAACAATTGCCTTGTAATCAGATATAAGTGAAAAACAGTTAATTCCAAGTGCAGCCTCAATAGGTCTGAAATCATAATTAAACAGATTCATAAACACCTTGAAGTCGTTCTTAGCAAATTCATTAACGCTTCCATCATTAGCGCCTACCTTTTCACATGTAAGGCTGAATGGATTCTCATTAGTTATAAGATAGAATGTAAGGTAATTATGCCATAAATTCTTATCAAAGCCATAATCTGTGGCAACCTCCAATATTCTCTTAATCTGCTCATATATATCGCTTATAAGCTTGTCAGGAGTCTCCTCATCCCTGTCAAATTTTTTGAAAATATCGGACATTTTCATAAGAATAGTGTCCTCATGATTACCATATATAATAAGTTTCGCAACTTCTCTGTACATTATTATTCCCTCTTCTTTCTCTTATTAATTACAAGCTGCATGGCAAAGATGACCACACCTGCAAGTGACACCAACGCTCCCTCTTTAAGAAGCGGCGTAGAATACTTAAGTGTTACATTATGCGTTCCACTCGTAAGATATACAGCCATATACTGACCATTAGCATTATATAGCTTTTGTCTTTCCCCGTCTACATATACCTTCCAGCCCTTTGAATAAGGGATTGTAAGACACAGATATTTATTACGGTCAAGTGTTATCTGTCCTGTAACCTTATTATTTCCAAGCTCTACATCTGTTAATACATTTTCTTTAAGTGTATTAATCTCGTCAGTGTAACTGTCCATTGGCTGGCATACAATCTGTATATCATCATAAGAATACACACCAATCTTCTGGAAAGTCACTGTAACTGATGTCACATTTTCTTCCGAATAGCCCATATTCACACTGAAATCATGCTGGTTACTATAATAGCTGTAATCAGATGTAAAGTAATTCATTGACTTGGTTACTCCTGTATCAGTCGTAATCCCAAGCTTAACACTGCTTGTAGACTGTGTCCAGTATATGAAATTCTTAAATATCTTCTTCTTTTCATTATGTGAAAGCTCTTTCCAGTCTGACTTAGAATATAAGTCTAACGGGTCAAACTTTTTCTTTCCAAAATACAGCTGGAACTGTGCTGCGCCTTCATAATCAAGCCCATTAATATTAAAGTAAGTCTCACCTGCACCACTGCCTGTAAAGTTAAATGTTACCCTGGCACCTGCCTTAGTTACAGCAAATGTATTATCCGTACACTGTACTTCTTTGGCATCATAATTCATTGTATAATCTTTAATCTGGCTGTCATAACTTAAATCTTTAACAGATACCCTGTCAGGAAGCGCCTCCCTGGTATCTTTCCCACTCCTGTCAATAACAACAGCCTGAAGCATTGCTTTCTGCTTATCAACTGCACTTAAGCCCTCCCATTCATTCTTATTAACAGCCTTGTCATAAGTAAATCCTAACGGAAGTGCATTGTCGTTATTATACATTACATAATCATCATTTTCTGATTCATAAGCAAATCCATATGGAACAAGTCCGCCGGTCTTACTCACCAGATACTTTGAGGCAGATGACAATGTTATAAGAGATGACCTGTCATCATAGCCTGTGTATTTGTGCGGAAGCAGCGTATCAAGCCTGATTGCACAATCATATCTGAACTTCGATACATACGGATTAGTAAGTGTCCAGTACAGATTAGAGGATGATATTCCTGTTATGCAGTTCATATTGTACGAAAGTCCAGAGCCTGAATATCTGATAAAATCTGTATCTTCAGCATCTTTACTTATAAGCTCCTTCTCGCTTCCAAACACATCTTCCTGTGCCATTTTAACGCTTATGCACTGTGCCGCATAATTTTCCCCAAATGAAGCATTTTTCCATATACCATTAGCTAATGCCGCCAGCATAACCGCTACTGTCACCATCATGCATCTGTTATATTCATTAACATTCTTTATGCTAAGTCCAATTAGCAATATTACTCCAATTGCAACTGCACTTATAAGCTTGCCATTTCTTGAATACTTTACGCACATACATACCACAAAATATATTGTAAGTGCAATTCCAATAAAGCGGATTTCTTTTCTTTCCAGTGTTATAAGACGCGGCATCATGCACACAAGTATATATGCACATAATAATGCAAATGAATATATCCACCTGTTACACATATATGAAAATCCGTTCATTGCCTGTCCAAAGAACGGTATACATATCATCACAGCACTTATAATAAAATAAGTCTTAAGCATTGTGTACTTACGTCTGCTCTTAAACATTAAAAGCACTGCAAGTAACACCGGCACTGCAAATCCCATGCATGTCCAGAAGTTATCACCCTCAACGATAAAAAGTCCCGGAAGCTTTGCATAGTATGAAAAAGGATATACCAGTCCCATTTTATTAGGTGTATTAAATCTGCTGTCACTTAAGAAAACGTGAAGCACAGGCAGAAACACTATTGCCGCCATACACAGTCCTGTAACCGATGAAACTGCAAGTCTTAATATTCCTTTGCCCCACATTTTTACATTCTTTCCATAACAGAATATGAATCTTACAATAACATATATAATTGTTGTGAACACAAGCATGTAGAAGAAATAAAAATTACTCATTGCAGCAACAGCTACTGTTATTGTAAAGAGCCACATTTTCTTCTCTCTGATTATCTTCTCAACCCCCAATATAAGCAGCGGATAATACAGAAGCGGGTTAAGAAAGAACGGATGTCTTACCGCATTGTATATTGCCCAGTAGCAGAATGCATAAGCTACTGCTCCTGGAAGGACATATCTTTTCTTATGTCCTGTATAAAAACACAGCATTGAAAATGCTATACCTGACAGATATATTCTTAAAAGAATCATTGCTTCATAGAATATATACATGTACTTTGCTGGAAACAGGAAACACAAAAATGTAAATGGGTCGCCTATCACATAATAGTGAAATGTTCCTATAACATCACTTCCCTCACCTATTGCAAAATCCCACTGTGGTATTACAAACTGATGATTGATAAATATATTTTTAAAGAAATCCCTTAAATACTGTGAATAATATATGAGTGACTTATAATGCTGTTCCCAGCCATCAACCTCCCATATGAATGTCTTTCTAGTGAAAAAATAAAAAGAAAACACACCTATGGCAAGGATTGCAAAAATAACTGAATAAGCCAGAAAATATGTTGATTTTCTGGAATCAAGTCTTTTATAAAAATCTTGTAACTTCGATTTCATCTCTGCCATAGGTGTATCTTCTCTTTTCTTAAACTAGGAAACTGCCATAAGCATAAGCCTACGGCAGTTTCTTATTATAACTTATTGTGATTAAATTATCAATGAAGATGTATTATCTTCTTAGGGCACTTCTCAGCACACTTTCCACAACCTGTACACTTTGAATAATCAATATGTGCAATATTGTTTTCTACTGTAATAGCACCAAACTCACACTGCTTTGTACATAACATACATCCAATACATCCAACAGAGCATGCTGACATAACATCTTTACCCTTATCGTTAGATGAACAGTTAACTGTATAGTTACTCTTGTATGGTATGATTTCAATAAGGTGTCTTGGACATACAGCAACACATTTACCACATGCTTTACATTTGCCCTTATCTACTACAGCAATACCATTAACAATATGAATTGCATCAAAAGGACATGCCTTAACACATGAACCATATCCCATACATCCGTATGTACATGCCTTAGAACCGCCGTTAGGAACAACGTTCATTGCTGTACAGTCCATTGCACCTGAGTATACATAATTTTCTTTTGCTTTGTCGCAGTCACCAGCACATTTAACAAATGCTGTCATTCTTACTGATTCTCCAACTTCCTCACCCATGATTGCACCAATCTTTGCTGCAACCGGTGCGCCACCAACTGGACATGCGTTAGCTGGAGCTTCTCCTGCGGCAATTGCCTTAGCAAGTGCATCACATCCTGCATATCCACAACCACCACAGTTGTTTCCAGGAAGCTCTGCTCTTACATCTATCTCTTTCTGATCTACTTCAACATAGAACTTCTTACCCATTACTCCGAGGAAAAGTCCGAGAAGAAGACCAGTGCAGCTTACAACAACTGCAGCAATAATTATACCTGACATCTTGTCGTCCTCCTCTTAAATAATACCTGAAAATCCAAAGAATGCGATAGCCATAAGTCCTGCAGTAAGTAATACAATAGGCATTCCCTTAAAGCTTTCCGGAACATCATTGAATTCGTTTCTTTCACGTATACCAGCCATGATTATGATTGCTATTGTAAAACCAACAGCTGTTCCTAATCCACTGACTACAGAATCTAAAAGCTTCTGACCAATATTAAGTCCTGCTGCTGTGTTATAGTTCTGTACGTTAGTAAGTGCAATACCAAGTACTGCACAATTAGTTGTAATAAGTGGAAGGTATACACCAAGTGCTTCATAAAGAGATGGTGATGTCTTCTTTAAAAACATTTCAACAAACTGAACAAGTGCCGCAATTACAAGGATGAATACAATTGTATTCAGATATGTAAGCTTAAGCGGTGTAAGTATACAGTCATATATAAGACTGCAGACAGCTGATGAAATAGTGATAACGCCGATAACAGCGCCACCCATTCCTGCTGCTGTGTTTATCTTCTTAGAAACTCCAAGGAAAGGACACAAACCGAGGAACTGGCTTAAAACTACATTATTGACAATTGCTGTACTTACAGCTATCAATAATAACTGTGAAAAATATCCCATATTTACCTCCCTTAGTTATTCTTAGCCTCAGCCTTAGCTTCTTCTATCTCTTCTGTGTAGTCAGGAACTTCTGCAGGCTTCATGCCTTTCTTTCTCTTAATTCTGTTCATAATAGCAATCATGAATGCAAGAACAAAGAACGCTCCTGGTGCAAGGATAAAGATACTTGCTGGTGTGTAACCGATTGTTGAGAGATCAAATAATGCGTTAGTACCATCTGAGAAAATTGTACCGCCACCGATAAGCTCTCTTATTGCTCCAAGGATTGTGATAGCAATTGTGAATCCAAGTCCCATACCTATTCCATCAAAGAATGAAGGAATTGGAGGATTCTTAGAAGCATAGGCTTCCGCACGTCCAAGGATAATACAGTTAACAACTATAAGAGGAATATATATTCCAAGTGAGTCGTACAGACTTGGCAGGAAGCCCTGCATAAGGAACTGTACCATTGTAACAAATGATGCAACGACAACGATGAACGCTGGCATTCTTACACCATCTGGAATAGCCTTACGAAGTAATGAAATCATAAGGTTTGATAATGCAAGTACTACTGTAGAAGAAAGTCCCATACCTATACCATTGATTGCTGATGTAGTAACCGCAAGTGTAGGACACATACCAAGTGTAAGTACCAGGGTAGGATTCTCTTTAATAATACCATTATAAAGTCTTTCTATACATTTATTCAAAGTCCGCACCTCCCTAGTTTCCTGCCACAAGCTTGTAAACTGCAAGCGCATAATTTACACCCTTTGTGACTGATTTAGAAGTAATTGTAGAACCACCGATTGCATCAACATTAGCATTGCTTTCTGATGCTGAACCATCTGTTACTACTGAAAATGATGCAACTGCATCAGACTTAGCTGTAAACTGTGATGTAAATGATGGATCCTGTTTAGCTCTCATACCAAGACCAGCAGTTTCGCTGATTGAAAGAAATGATACTCCAAGTACCTTTCCATCTGTTGAAATACCAACTGTAAACTTGATATCTCCGCCGTAACCGTCACTATCTGTAACTGTTACAACATAACCTGCTGTCTCGCTGCCTTTCTTTCCTATAGCAACTTCATTGACCTTATCCTTAGAGAAGTCAATGTCTGATGAAGCATTAATATCATCATCAGAAGGAAGGGCATCTATTGTCTCAAAGCTGTCTGCTTCTGCAAGAACTGCTTTGTAAGCCTTTTCCTTAGCATTCTCATTAGCCTTTGCAATAGGATCAAGTGTTATCTGATATACAACACCAAGAAGAATTCCGGCTACAAGTGTTATAGCAAATAAAACTAATGCATCTTTAACTATTTTCTTCATCTTATGCAGCCTCCTTTGCTTTCTTCTCTGGCTTCTTCTTACCAAATGACTTAGGAACTGTTACTCTCTCAATAAGAGGAACTAAGAGGTTACAGAAGATAATTGCATATGAAACGCCTTCTGCTGAACCACCATACATTCTGAAAATGAATGTAAGAAGACCTAAGCAGCATCCGAATACAATCTTACCATTAGGTGTAATTGGTGAAGTTACATAATCTGTCGCCATGAAGATGGCACCAAGTAAAAGTCCACCACCACATACTTCCTCAAGCATGTAGATTACATCGAAATGATGTCCTGGTGCAAAAAGGAATATAAGCGCTGCAAATACACCTACATATGTTACAGGTATTCTCCAGTTAATAACCTTTCTTGCAAGGAGGTAGATACCACCTAAAAGAAGACAGATTGCTGAAGTCTCACCGATAACACCACCTGTTGTACCAATAAACATCTTAGCTAATGAAACAACGCCTGTTGATTCTGCACCAGGCTTAAGGAGTGCAAGAGGTGTTGCTCCTGAATATGCGTCTAAAAATCCGTTAGATGTAACGAAATTAGTCATCGGACCTGTATATGCAATAAGAAGGAAACATCTTGCTGCAAGAGCAGGGTTCATGAAGTTCTGTCCAAGTCCTCCAAAAAGCTGCTTAACTACGATAATTGCAAATACACATCCTACGATTTCAAAACCAACATTTAATGTTGATGGAATATTTAATGCAATAAGAAGACCTGTTACTGCTGCACTTAAATCTGTAACAGTAACTTTCTTATGCATGAAATACTGATATAATGCCTCACATGCTACACAAGTAACAATACCGATTACTATACGAAGCAGTGCATCGAGGCCAAAATTAACTATACCAAATATGCTGGCAGGAGTTAAAGCAATAAGAACATCTCTCATTATTGTCTGAGTAGTATTCCCGCTTCGCACATGAGGATTAGTCGATACATTAAAAATCTCACTCACTTTGATTGCCCACCTTTCTACTTCTTTCTTCTGTTAGCAAGTACTGTACTTCTCATAGCCTTAATCTGCTGTGTTAATGGTCTCTTAGCTGGACAGACATATGAACAGCTTCCGCACATTACACATTCCATACCATCGAACTTAGTAAAGCCTTCTTCATCATTACGAGATGCAAAACCGGCAAGTTTTGCTGGAAGAAGGTGTTCCGGACATGCCTCACCACATTTACCACATCTTATACATGCAGAAGACTCTATCTTAGATACGATATCATTCTGGAATACAAGAAGTGATGAACTTCCCTTAACAACAGGTACGTCAAGACTGTACATGGCAAATCCCATCATAGGACCACCGGAAATATATTTCTCAGGTTCTCCTACAGGACCACCGGCAGCGTCAAGAAGCTGTCTGTAATTAGTTCCTAACCATACATAGAAGTTGCCAGGCTCTTTAACTCCGTCGCCTGTTACAGTACATATTCTCTTAGTAAGAGGCTTACCTTCTATAACTGAAAGATAGATTGAGAATATTGTATCAACATTATGTACGATACAGCCTGCATCAGCTGGAAGCATGCTTGAATTAATAGCTCTTCCTGTTGTTGCATATATAAGACTACGCTCTCCTCCCTGTGGATACTTAGTCTTTAATGGCTTAACTTCAATATCAGGCTCAGAAGCTGTAGCTTCCTGCATGATTCTTATTGCCTCAGGCTTATTATCTTCAATACCGATAATTCCCTTAGCATGGTCAAATATCTTAAGAGCAATCTTAAGACCCATAACAACCTTGTCTGATTCTTCTAATAATCTTCTGTAATCAGATGTAAGGTAAGGCTCACACTCTGCTCCATTAACGATAATGTAATCTATGGCTTCAGGATTCTTTGGAGAGAGCTTAACATTAGTTGGGAAACCAGCTCCTCCCATACCTACAACACCAGCAGCCTTGATTCTTTCTAAGATAACGTCCTTAGTAAGATCCTCGAACTTCATAGGTGTATATTCAACTTCTTTGAATTCGCCATCATTCTCGATAATGATAGAATTGCACTTACCGCCTGTAGCCAATGTTCTTGGCTCAATAGCTTTAACAGTACCTGATACAGATGAATGAATGTTCGCAGAAACAAATCCACCTGCCTCGGCTATCAGCTGGCCTGCAAGGACATAGTCGCCCTTGGCAACAACTGGCTTAGCAGGTGCGCCGATGTGCTGTGAAAGCGGGAACACCATCTCTCCTACGGCTGGAAAGAGTTCTTTGATTGGTTTATCCTTAGAAAACTCTTTACCGTCATAAGGATGACATCCACCTTTAAATGTACACTTTCCCATGACATATTTCTCCTTATAAAGTTTTTATTAAATAGTATTTTATCTCAATAAATAGCAAAAATCTACTTTTTTTTGTGTATATATTCCTATATAATAAGAGAAAATGAGTACTTTTTTAACAATCGGTTTGTCTAATCAAACCTAAAACGAGGATTTTTTATGATAACTATTAATGATACCCTGCACACAAACGCAGACACCGCAATGCTTAAAGCAATATGTCCGGATACTGACAGCATCTGCTTTTTTGATATAGAAACCACAGGATTTTCAAGAAATTATAATATAGTATACCTCATAGGCGCTGTATATTTCCGTAACGGAATATCGCATTATTTACAGTGGCTTGCAGAATCCGATTCCGATGAAGCTTATATTTTATCCGCATTTAATGATTTTCTAAAAGATTTTCATACATTAATACATTTTAATGGGGATGCCTTCGATATTCCTTTTATTACTGAGCGTGCAGCACATCTTAATGTTGCACTTGACCTTTCGCATCTTGAAAGCCTTGACTTATATAAAACTGCCAGAAAATGTAAATCTATTCTGTCACTTTCTGACTATAAGCAGAAAACTATCGAACATTTTCTTGGAATAGAACGTGAAGACATGTATTCAGGCGGTGAACTTATTGATATATACAGGAAATTTGCAGCAAAACCTTCTGATACAGCACATAACGAATATAGGAAACTTCTCCTTCTTCACAACCATGACGATATAGAAGGAATGCTAAGCCTGCTTCCACTTGTTTCCTATTATGCAATAATTATGAATTCTTACACTGTTGACAATGCTGTCATTGATAAAGATACTGATTCCGATGGAAATGTGAGCCTTCGGCTGATTGCTGAATGTTCTCTGCCCGTAGGCGTACCCGTGGACAGGCATATATGTCTTGACAATATACATATTCTGATTAAGAACCGTACATTAACTCTTGTAATACCAGTTATATCAGATACTTTGAAATATTTTTTTAAAGACTATAAGAATTATTATTATCTGACATCAGAAGACGAAGCAATTCACAAAAGCATTGCACAATATGTAGACAGTAATAACCGTGTCAAATGCTCTGCTTCTAACTGTTACACCAAAAAGACGGGCATCTTTCTTCCGCTCTATGATAATTGTGATTTAAACATATTTAAAAAAGATTATTCTGACCCGGAAAAATACTGCAACGCAGATGATATACTGTTAAAAAGCACTGATAACACAGAAAAATATATACATTCCGTTATAAATCATATATTTTCATAATTAAAAATGCGTAACCAGACTGATATTATTCTGATTACGCATTTTATTAATTAGTCTTTCTGTAGAAGAAAAGATGGTCATAGCTGTATCCCATATCCCTATAACCGATTATCTGTTCAGTATTACCTACAAACAGACATCCATCAGTAACTAAAGATTTATTAAACTTCTCATATACATCTTTCTTGGCTTCTTCTGTAAAATATATAAGAACATTCCTGCACACAATAAGATGACAGCCTGTTGGATATGGATCCTTTAGAAGATTACTCTTCTTAAACTCAACACATCTTTTTATATCATCAGATATTTTATAAAACCTGTCGCCCATCTTTTCAAAATACTTATCCTGAAATTCCTTAGGAAGTCCCTTTATGCTGTTTTCACCATATACACCATCTTTAGCCTTCTCAAGAACCTGTTCATCAAGATCTGTCGCAATAATCTTAATATCCCTCATAGGTACTTTCTTTGCAAGCACCATAGCAAGTGAATATGGTTCATCACCAGTAGAACATGCCGCACTCCATACCTTAAGTCTTGGACCGAACTTACTTATCAGATCCGGCAGTATAACATCCTCCAGTGTCTTCCACAGATTCGGATTTCTATAAAATTCAGATACATTAATCGTAATATAATTAACAAATTCTTCTCTTAACCCTGTATCTTCCTTTATTGCCTTACAATAACTATCGTAACCATCATACTTATGTCTTGCAATAAGTGTATCTATACGCCTCTTCATCTGTTTTTCCTTATATGCATTAAGGTCAATAGTTGTAAGACTCAGGATAAATTTCTTAAAATCCTCATAATCTTTAATCATAATCCCTCTTTTCTACATCGTTCCACAAAACAAATGTAATGTAAATTATTCTTAATTCTGTTATAATTCTATCATATTTTCAAAAAACCTGAAAGGATTATTTATAAACTAATGGATAATGAATCACTTTTAAAAAATAAAATAATGGACGCAGCAAATCGTTCCTTCCGCCAGAATATATATACTTATACCAATTTCCTGGATATCAACGAGCAGTCAGTATTCGCACAGATGAAAAACGCACTTAATTTCGTAGCTTTTAAAACATACGGTGGCAATGATGCATGTGAAAGACAGATGATACAGTTTGGTTCTTACGAAACTCTTGGCTATGAAGAAGAATTTCCTATAACTCTTATAAAGATATCTCCTCTTATAGAAAAATATGCTGAATCACTGTCACACAGAGATTACCTTGGTGCTCTTATGAATCTTGGAATTAAAAGAGAAATGCTTGGAGACATAAATATAAAAGGCAAGGACGCCTATCTTTACTGTGTTTCACATATTGCTGATTTCATAATTGACAACCTGTCTACAGTAAAGCATACACATATCCAGTGTACAAAGACTGATATTAACGATATCGAATGTTCACCTGAGCTTGAAGATATTGAAGTTTTATCTGCAAGTGAACGAATTGACGCTGCCGTTGCCAGCCTCACAAAGCTAAGCCGAAGTCAGGCAGTAGAATTATTCAGGGCAAGAAAAATATTCATTAACAGCCGTCAGATGGAAAACAACAGCTATCAGTTAAAAGCTAATGATATACTTGTTATCCGCGGAACAGGCAAATTTATCTATCAGGGCTGCGGTAAAGAAACAAAAAAAGGCCGTGTTTATCTTTCATTTAAAAAATATGTTTAAAAAAAGGGCTGTGAGAACAGCCCTTATAATATCTTTTTATTACTCTTCTGTTGCTGGAGCTTCTTCCTGAGCTTCGTTGTCGTTAAGTAATGCCTTAATGCTTAAGCTGATCTTCTTATCAGCTTCGTTAAGGTCAACAACCTTAGCTTCAATTTCCTGACCGATTGAAAGTGCATCAGATGGCTTTTCAATACGATCTCTTGAAATCTGTGAAACATGAAGTAATGCATCGATGCCATCTTCTAACTGGACGAATGCACCGAAATCTGTCATTCTTGCAACTGTTCCCTTAACAACATTACCTACAGCATACTTCTCTGCTGCGTTATTCCATGGATTAAGGTCTGGATACTTAACTGAAAGTGCAATCTTATCTCCGTTAATCTCTTTGATAAAGCACTTAACTGAATCACCAATCTTGTAAACCTTCTTAGGATTCTCTGTTCTTCCCCAAGACATCTCTGAGATGTGAAGAAGACCATCTACTCCGCCTAAGTCAATGAATGCACCGAAATCTGTAACATTCTTAACTGTTCCTTCGATTGTATCGCCTTCCTTAATCTTAGAAAGAACTGCCTCTGCTGCTGCCTTCTTAGCTGCAACAATAAGCTGCTTGCAATCACCGATAATCTTTCTGTTCTTAGGATCATATTCTGTTAATACAAATGTAATCTCCTTACCATTGTATTCTGAGAAATCCTTAACATAAGAATCTGATACAAGGCTTGCTGGAATGAAGATTCTTGTCTCATCAACAACAACTTCAAGACCACCCTTAATAACTCTTGATACATTAGCTGTTATAGCTTCTTTGTTATTAAATGCTTCTTCAAGTCTCTTGCTTCCACTCTCTGCAACAAGCTTTCTATATGTAAGAAGAACCTGTCCTTCTCCATCATTAAGCTTAAGCACCTTTGCCTTCATCTCATCTCCAACAGAAACAACTGTTGTTAAATCGATACCTGGTGTTGATGAATATTCACTTCTTGTGATAATTCCATCGTGCTTATAGCCTATGTTAAGAACGATATGGTCTTCTTTAACTGCTATTACAGTGCCATCAACAACTTCTCCTGTATGAATTTCCTTCCACTCTTCGTTAGCTAACATCTCTGCAAAATTCTCTGACATTAGTATAAACCTCCTCAATGATATTGTTCGGGGTCGATGCCCCAGCTGTAATACCTATGCTGTCTATGAATCTTAAATCGTTAAGATTAAGATCTCTTAGAGTTTGAATGTAAAATGTATCCTCACATTCGCCTTTACAAATCTCATACAGTTTTCTCGTATTGGAACTACTCTTGTCACCAATGACAATCATCGCACTAACTTTCCGTGCAATATCTCTTGCCTCTGTCTGACGTTCTTCCGTGGCATTACAAATAGTATTTTTAATGGTAATATTGTAACTCTTTTTGTTGATAATTTCAACTAATTCTTGAAATTTATTGTAATTAAATGTCGTTTGGGATACAACAACCACTTCTTTTGCCCTGTCAAGCTCAAGATTTTGTGCTTTTTCGATAGAATCCACTATATAT
>ERZ773113.918-NODE-918-length-15276-cov-41.289468_pt1 | contig 15276 bp, 11 predicted proteins | sample MGYA00580565_ERZ773113 | MGnify/ENA primary metagenome ERZ773113 (study PRJEB29015, sample SAMEA2737827) | human gut metagenome | biome: human gut; feature: human-associated habitat; material: faeces | place: China | collected 2012 ...
GATACTCGATGTGGACGTGACCGCCGAAAGGCGGCATTATAATACTCATCGCCCAAGGGGCGATACCACAACCCTCAGCGCCGCAGGCACTGTCGCCCCCTGAGCGAAGCGATACACAACCCGCCGCCGACAGGCGGCCACAACCCTCGGGGCGCAGCCCCGTCAACCCTCGCGCCAAAGGCGCCGCTTTTTTCAAAATCCCCTTGACTTATGGCTTTATGATAAGTAAAATATAAAAATACTGACAAGCGTGGATGAAGACGTTTCGCATGGATTGATTCCAAAGAGAGCTTCCGTCTGGTGAAAGGGAGCGTTCAGCCTGCGAGAGGATCACTTCGGAGCTTCAGGGAAGAAAAGCCCTGACGGGACATCGTTAACTGTACCAAGTGGCCGGAAGGTCATGAGGGTGGTACCACGGGAAATGAATTCTCGCCCCTTGCGGGCGGGAATTTTTTATTTTGGAAATTTCTGATTTCCATAGGAGGAATTGAAATGGATTACAGCAAGACTTTACATCTGCCGCAGACGGATTTCCCCATGCGCGGCAATCTGCCGAAGAAGGAACCGGGCTTTGTGGATTTCTGGCAGGAACATGACCTCTATCATGCCAGACAGGAAAAGAGAAGAAAGGACGGCGCACCGACCTTTGTTCTTCATGATGGACCTCCTTATGCCAATGGCAAGATTCATATCGGCCATGCACTGAACAAGACACTGAAGGATATCATTGTCCGCTACAAGCATATGGCCGGCTATGAAGCCAACTATATTCCCGGCTGGGATACCCACGGACTTCCTATCGAATATGCGGTACTGAAGGATTCCGGCGAAGACCGGGCCAACATGACTCCTCTGGAACTTCGCAGAAAATGCCTGGCCTATGCCAAGAAATGGATTGCCATCCAGAAGGCCGATTTCATCCGTATGGGCGTGGTGGGCGATTTTGCCAATCCCTATGTCACCTTTGATCCCCATCTGGAAGCCAAGGAACTGGAAGTTTTCGGCGAAATGGCCAACAAGGGCTACATTTACAAAGGCAAGAAGGCTGTATACTGGTGCCCCCACTGCGAAACCGCTCTGGCCGAAGCAGAAATCGAATATAAAGACAGAAAGTCTCCTTCCATTTATGTCAAATTCCCGGCAGTGGATCTGAAGGGCCTTGCTCCTGAAGGGGCGCCGAAGGACAAGCTCTTTGCCGTCATCTGGACCACCACGCCCTGGACCATTCCTGCCAATGAAGCCATCTGCGTGAACCCGAAGTTCACCTATGTATGGGTACATAACAAGGCAGCCGATGAATACTACCTCATGAACAAGGAACTGGCACCGAAGGCACTGGAAGAATGCAAAGTAGAAGATTATGAATTTGTGGGCCGTGAAATGACCGGCGCTGAATGGGAACTGGCCACCTTCCATCATCCCCTGCTGGACCGTCTGGCTTATGTGCTGGAAGGCAACCATGTCATTCTGGATGCCGGCACCGGCTGCGTTCATACCGCTCCGGGACATGGCGTGGACGACTTTGAAGTGTGCCAGGACTACAGAAATAAGGGCAAGCTGGATCTGCCCATCATCTGCCCGGTGGATGAAAAGGGCCATATGACCGCGGAAGCCGGTCTGGGCCTGGAAGGCAAGACCATCTGGGAAGCAGAAGGCCCTGTCATTTCCGCTCTCGCTCATGCAGGCATGCTGCTGGGCAAGAAATCCATTCACCATCAGTATGCACACTGCTGGCGCTGCAAGAACCCCATTATCTACAGAGCTACAGAACAGTGGTTTGCATCTATCAATGATTTCAGAGACAAAGCACTGAAAGCCGTAGACGACACCCGTTTCATTCCTTCCTGGGGCCATGACCGTCTGTACAACATGATTCGCGACCGTCAGGACTGGTGCATTTCCCGTCAGCGTTCCTGGGGCGTGCCGATTCCTGCCTTCTACTGCGATGACTGCGGCAAATGGGTGATCACACCGGAAACCATGAAGAAAGTCGAAGAAATCGTGGAAAAAGAAGGCACCGATGCATGGTGGGCCCACAGCGCAGAAGAACTGCTGCCGGAAGGTTTCAAATGCCCCCACTGCGGCGGCACCCATTTCCACAAGGAAAAGGACATTATGGACGTATGGTTTGACTCCGGCTCCACCTGGAACGGCGTCCTCCGCTATCCCCACAAGGAATGGGAAGGCGTGAAATATCCCTGCGATCTCTATCTGGAAGGCTCCGACCAGCACCGCGGCTGGTTCCACTCCTCCCTCCTCTGCTCCGTTGCCGTCAACGGCTATGCCCCCTACAAGGCAGTCCTCACCCACGGCTTCACCATGGACGGCGAAGGCCGCAAGATGAGTAAATCCGTAGGCAACGTAGTAGCTCCTCAGGATGTGATTAACAAGTACGGTGCCGACGTGATGCGCCTCTGGATTTCCTCAGTGGACTACCAGGGTGATGTACGCCTCTCCGACAAGATCATCAAGGCCATGAGCGACGTATACCGGAAAATCAGAAATACCTTCCGCTACCTCCTGGGCAACCTCTATGACTTCGATCCGAAGAAAGACAGCGTAGCCTATGAAGATATGGAAGAACTGGACCGCTGGGCACTGCTCCGCCTGGAACAGGTGAAGGAAACGGTTCTCAAAGCCTATGACGACTACCAGTTCCATGTGATGTACCATGCAGTCCACAACTTCTGCACCGTCGATTTGTCGTCCATTTACCTGGATATTCTGAAGGACCGCCTCTACACCGAAAAGGCGGACGGCAAACTGAGAAGAAGCGCCCAGACCGCCATGTATGAAATCCTTACCACACTGGTACGCCTGGTGGCACCGGTTCTCTGCTTCACCTCCGAAGAAGTATGGCAGGCTCTCCCGAACAAGGAAGAAAGAGAATGGTCCGTCCATATGGCCGACATGCCGAAAGCCAATGATAAATATCTGGATGAAGCACTGGACGAAAAGTGGAAGAAACGGCTGGCTGTCAGAAGCGTAGTCACCAAGGCTCTGGAAGAAGCCAGACAGGCCAAGACCATCGGCCATCCGCTGGATGCCGAAGTCACCGTCTACGCCGATGGCGAAGAATTCCAGGTTCTGAAGGACATGGAAAAAGAACTGGCCGACTTCTGCCTCGTATCCCAGGCAAAGATTGAAGAAGGTACGGAAAAAGCACCGGAAGGCGCATCTTCCAATGAAGAAGGCACCGTGAAGTGCTCCGTAGCCGTATGCAATCTGGAAAAATGCGAACGCTGCTGGAAACGGACCCCCGATGTGGGAAGTGATGCCGCTCATCCCCATGTCTGCGCCCGCTGCGCCCATGTACTCCAGGAAATGGGAGAATAATAGAATCCGCTTGACCTGAAAAAGGCAGCAAAAAAGACTGTGAAACATGTAAATCATTTTTCACAGTCTTTTTTTCTATCCTGTGGGGACACAACCCTTCTACACAACCCGCGGCGCCAGCCGCGCCCCCCCTTTTTTAAAATTGCGGCGTCAGCCGCCACCACAACCCTCGGGCCAAAGACCCGTCAAACTTAAGAATCCTCCGGCCAAAGGCCGGTCAATCCTAAGAACCTTCCCTTTTGAGCCCTATGAACCCTCATACCAAAGGTGTGTCCAATGGTGCCCGCCAGCATCGTCATCTCGAGCGGGGGGATGTGCCGGTATGGGGGTAGATGCAAACCGCTCCGATGATACTCTGAGCCTGAAGATCTCCTGCCGTAATGCCGCCCGTACCATCAGAGGGGGAGATTTCTCCACTCCGCTCCGCTACGGTCGAAATGACGGGGACGGGGGCCGGCTTTTCTGTCATTTGGGGCGTGAGATTTCTCCACTCCGCTTCGCTCCGGTCGAAATGACGGGAATGGGGGCGGCTTTTTTATAATTTGCGCCCTCAGGGCGCCACCATCACCCTCGGCCCGAAGGGCCGTCGCCCCCTGAGCGAAGCGAACATAACCCTTCTACACAACCCGCGGCGAAGCCGCGCCCCCCCTTTTTTTATAATCTGCGCCCGCAGGGCGCCACCGCAACCCTCGGCCCGAAGGGCCGTCAAACCTAAGAACCTTAAGAACCCTCGGGCCAAAGGCCCGTCAACCCTCACTCCGCAGGTGTGTCCATCTCGGAAATATTGTCCAGGAGGATGTACACATTTTCCGTATCGTATTCCACCTGCTCGGACCATCGGGTGACAGAGCGGATGAGGTTTCCTGTTCTGGCATATTCCAGAAGGATGAAAGTCACGCTTTCGCTGCTGTAGCAGGCGGCATCTTCTATGTCGTAGGCCTCGCACTCATCCAGCTGGCGGTAGAAAATGTACCGGTACAGATTGGTAAGGAAATGGGGCGGCAGGCTTTCGGCGAGATGTTCTGCTTTCCGGCTGAGTTCTTCTTCATGGTCTTCCATGAAGGACAGGGATTCTGTCCACTCCCGGTCAATGGGATTTGTTTTCTTCAAAAGCTGCAGCACCTGGTGCACCTGGTCTTTTTGGAAAGAAGGATGGACCTGAAGAAGGCGGCGGGGCAGGGAGAGGGAGAGTCGGCTCAGCAGGTCTTCAAAGGAAAGGAGTCCTTTTTCTCCCTTTACTGCAAAAACCATTTCTCCTTCTTCCGCCAGAAGCTGCTCCACCGTTTCTTCGCAGGCCAGCCCTGTGCCGGCAAGGGTCACGTCTTCCTCCCTTTGGCTGTCATAGGTAAACTTGTAGAACCGGGGATGGTCCCGGCAGATCTGGCAGAGGCTGGAAGGTCCCATTTCCAGAATGAGCCGGCAGAGCCCTTTTTCATTCAGAAAATGGCAGTATCCCTGATGGTTCAGCCGGAAGCAGGCGCTGCCTTCATCACCGGTGGTGATCCATGCGCGGAGTTCATCGCCCAGAGGACCGGGGGTGTGCCTGTATGTTTCGGCCGTGTCTTCATCAATATCGATTTCCCATTTCTGGCAGCAGGTGTGGCGGCATTTGTCCGCCTTACAGGCAAAGGAAGGGAAGAAGGTAGGAAAAATGGTAATCATAGGAAAGCTCCTTGGGAGTAAATGGGTTTCCTGCCCGGCGGGATAGGATGGCAGCGCAAAGAGGCAGGAAACGATGGCGGAAAGTTTCTTGTCCGGCGCGGCACCAGTGCGGTTCACAGCGGCAGGAAACTGTTTGCGGAAAGTTTCCCCACTCGTCGTGTCAGCAGTGCGGTTCATGGCGGCAGGAAACTGTTTGCGGAAAGTTTCCCACTCGCCGTGGCAGCAGTGCGGTTCATGGCGGCAGGAAACTGTTTGCGGAAGTTTCCTACTCGCTGTGGCAGCAGTGCGGTTCATGGCGGCAGGAAACTGCTTGCGGAAGTTTCCTACTCGCTGTGGTAGCAGTGCGGTTCATAGCGGCAGGAAACTGTTTGCGGAAAGTTTCCCCACTCGCCGTGGCAGCAGTGCGGTTCATAGCGGCAGGAAACTGTTTGCGGACGTTTCCTACTCGCCGTGGCAGCAGTGCGGTCCATAGCGGCAGGAAACTGATTTCGACAAAAATCCCCACCCATGGCAGGGCGGGGATTGGTGATGATTATTTCACTTCCTGGATAATGGGAAGAATCATGGGGCGCCGTTTGGTGCGGTCGTAGAAATATTTGCCCAGGGTATCGCGGATCTGGGTTTTGATGGCATTCCATTCGGTCACATTGCCGGCTTCGCAGCGGTCCAGTACCGATTCGATGCGGTCCCGGGCTTCCGTAAGCAGGGCTTCGCTGTCCCGTACATAGACGAATCCGCGGGAAACGATATCCGGGCCTGCCAGGACCTGGTTGCTTCCTTTTTCCAGCGCAATGACTACGATGACTACGCCGTCCTGGGCCAGCTGCTGGCGGTCGCGGATGACGATATTTCCTACATCCCCTACGCCCAGGCCGTCAACGAATACAGGGCCTGCCTGTACTTTGCCGTTGATTTTGGCGCTGCGGTTGGTGAATTCGAAAACAGACCCGTTTTCGCCGATGAGGATGTTCTGCTTCTTGACCCCCAGGCTTTCGGCCAGTTCCGCATGGCTGCAGAGCATGCGGTATTCGCCGTGCACAGGGATGAAGAATTTCGGGTGTACCAGGGAAAGCATGGTTTTCAGGTCTTCCTGGGAGCCGTGGCCTGATACGTGGACCCTGGTGGTGGCACTGGTTACCACATGGGCACCCAGCTTCATCAGGCTGTCGATGGTGCGGCCCACGCTTGTTTCATTGCCGGGAATCGGGGAAGCGGAGATAATGACCGTATCGCCGGCATGGATGGTGACCTGCCGGTGGCTGCCGTCAGCCATGCGGGACAGCCCTGCCATAGGTTCGCCCTGGCTGCCGGTGGTGAGAATGCAGAGACGGTCATCCCGGTACCGGTTGATTTCTTCCGGCTCGATGAAGGTGCCTTCCGGCGCCGTGAGATAGCCCATTTCCAGGGCGATATTCACTACATTCACCATGGAGCGGCCGAAGACGCAGACTTTGCGCTTGTAATGGACGGCGGCGTCCACAGCCATCTGGATACGGGATACGTTGGATGCGAAGGTGGCCAGAATGATACGGCCCCTTGCTTCGCCGTAGGCTTCCATGAGGGAACGGGTGACCACAGCTTCCGACGGTGTGTAGCCGGGGTTCTGGGCATTGGTGGAGTCGGCGCAGAGCACCAGCACGCCCCGATGGCCCAGTTCGGCCAGCTTGTACATATCGGTCTGTTCGCCGTCTACCGGGGAGTGATCGAACTTGAAGTCGCCGGTGTGGACGATGGTACCGATGGGGGTACGCAGGTAAATGCCGCAGGAATCAGGAATGGAATGGCAGACATGGAAGAATCCGAATTTAAATGAACCGGCTTTGAATTCATCTCCTGATTTGACTACGTGTAAATCATAATTGGAAATATGGGCTTCCTTCAGCTTGCCTTCAATGAGGCCGCAGGTGAGGCGGGTGGCATAGACCGGCGCCGATACATCCCTTAAAAGATAAGACAGAGAGCCGATGTGATCTTCGTGACCATGGGTAATCAGAATGGCTTTGATCTTATCCTTGTTTTCGATTAAATAACTGAAATCGGGAATGACAATATCAATTCCCAGCATATCTTCTTCCGGAAAGGCCATGCCTGCATCAATTACGATAATTTCGTCGCCGTAACGGAAGACAGTCATGTTCTTTCCGATTTCCCCCAGACCTCCCAGGGGAATAATCTGTAATCTAGCTTTTGCCAAGATTCAAATCCTCCTATTCAATTGTTTGGTGCCTATGTTTTTGAAATAAGCAGAAAAATAATAGTAAATATTATGTATGTAAAAAATAAAAAAAGCCGTTCCATAGTCGCTTCTCATATTATAGCACAAGGGGGAAGGGGCGGTGGGAAATATTTTATGGAGAGGCGAAGCCCTGTGGCAAAGATCATCGGGCCTTTGGGTCTAAGGATTCAATGGCCTGATAACAGAACGCTCTTATCAGAAACAGGGGGAGCATCCCATGCTTACAAGGCATAGGAGAACATTGCCTATAACTATTGGATATTCAAATCTTTCTATATTAGAATATGGGCAGAAAGGATGGGAGGGACGAAAGGGCCCCCTTTGGATGGCATAGGAAGAAAGAGGCAAAGGAGGAATCTGCTATGAAGAGGATGGGAATTTGTTTGATTGCCGGACTGTTGCTGGCAGCTCTTCCACTGGTTATGAATGCAGAGAAAGCTCCTTTTTACTATGGACATTCCCGGGAGCTCCATGCATCGGTGTATCACCAGGAAGAAAATTCCGGAATCAAGGAAGGGGATATGTATTTTCTTTCCTGGGATGAAAATGTCGATGCTGTCGGTTATGAGCTGGAAATTTCAGAAGAAGAGGGGGCCTGGGATGAAGAGCAGCCTTCCGGAAAGGCGGTGTACCATGTGCCGAAGGTGTATGTGCCGGGCATTATGATTTCTTCGTCCTCTCTTTCTTTAAAGGCAGAGACAAAGGATCGTCTATACTGGAGGGTAAGGCCCTTTGATTTGGACGGGAAGCCGGCAGGGCCTTTTTCAGCGCCTCGCCGGCTGGAAGGGGCCCTGGTCCCCATTCATCGCTATGCGCCGCTTCCCCGTCCCTATGACGAAGGGGAGAAGGGAGCAGCCCTTCTGTATCCCGTATATTCCTACATCGGCATTCCTGGAGCAGATTCCTACGAAGTAGAAGTGATCAGCCGGTATCCGGAAAATGAAGATGGATATGCCCCTTCCCGGTATCGCGTTTATGCAGGGGTTACTACGCTCACTGATCTCTATGATCCGGCACCCAGGAAAGGAACGTATTACTGGAGGGTGCGGGGACTGGATCGGGAGGGGCATCCGGTAGGTATCTGGAGCCTTCCCCAGAAAAGGACACTGGATGTACATGGCTGGACAGTGGGAGTCTTTGGCGACAGTATCAGCCATGGCGGAGGCCACCTGTCCTTCAGTCCGGCGGACAGGGCCTACAGCTATGAATCCTATCTGTCTTTTCCGGTGGTGAATCTGTCTCAAAGCGGCGACACCAGTGCCATGATGGTGGAATGGTTTGAAAAGGATGTAGTTCCCTTTCATCTGCGCACGGTGCTCATCATGGGAGGAACCAACAGCCTTCGCGCCGGTGTTCCGGCGGAAGAGGTGATTCATGACCTGGAAACGCTGGAAATGATGAGCTATGCCCACGGCATAACTCCTGTATTTCTCACGCTGCCTCCCATCAATCCTGCCTCCATTGCCAGAGCCTTTCAGGAACCTACAGCTGAGGGCTGGCAGGCCTCCTTCCGCAGGGTGAATGATTTTATCAGAACCAGGAAGCATATTGATACGGCGGCTCCCTTTGAAGGAATGGAGGTCATGCCCCCGTCCCTGGCATTAGACGGCCTGCATGGCGACTGGCGGGCCAAGCAGGACATGGCGGCCGTGATTAACGAAGCATGGAGAAGCGGCAGACCGGCTCTGGGTACATCATAAAAGGAGAGATATAGAAAATGGAATTTCGTGTATTGAAATATTTCCTGATGACAGCCCGGCTGGGAAGTATGACCAAAGCGGCCCAAAGCCTCCACATCACCCAGCCCACCCTGTCAAGGCAGATCGCAGAGCTGGAAGAAGAGACGGGCGTTCACCTTTTTGAAAGGGGAAACCGCCGGCTCGTTCTGACAGAGGAGGGTCATCTTCTTCGGAGAAGGGCGGAGGAAATGATGGAACTCATGGAAAAGACGGAAGAAGAACTTTCTTCCAGCGAAAAAAAGCTGAGAGGCTGCATCATGGTGGGCGGCGGAGAGCTGATGGTGACGGAGCGTTTTGCCTCTCTCATTTTTGCATTTCAAAAACAGCATCCCTTTGTCCGGTTCAACTATTTCACCGGGACTACCGATGAAATTGATGAACGGATGAATCATGGCCTGATTGATGCGGCCATTCTGGTCTGCCCTTTTGATACAGAAAACTTCGATTATATATCGCTGGGGCCGGATGCCCGGTGGGGAGTCTATCTGCGGGCTGATGATGTGCTCTCATCCAAAGACCATATCCAGCCTTCTGATCTTCACGGGCGGGCGCTGATTCTTCCCAGCAGAAAAAAGCTGAAAAATGAAATCATCAGCTGGCTGGGGGAGGAGTTCCAGAGTATGACCGTCCCGGTGACAGAGAATCTGGGCGGCAATGCAGGACTTTTTGTGGAAGCATCAGGCTTCTGCGCCCTGTCTTCCGAAGGGGCCGTGCCCATGTATGACGAGAAGAAACTGAAGTTTATTCCTTTATATCCGGAGCACCGCATCCAGACTGCCATTGCCTGGAAGAGGAATGTACCCCGCACGTCGGCGGTGAAGGCATTTCTCCGTTTCTGTAAGGAAGCGCTGACGGACAGATCATCATGATGGCAGGGGGTTCTGTCATTACAGAGATGGGCACCGATGGCGGCCTGCTGCCTTTGGGCTTCCTTGTTTCATAAAGCCTTATGACAAGACATCTGAAAGGAGAGGAAGATGACATGAAAACGAAAATCATACTGCTCCTTGTTCTGCTGCTCACAGGACTGGGCGACTGGAGCGAACATTATTTTACCTGCGCTGCTGAGGAGGCACAGCTGCTTCCCATTTCCTATACCGATGAGGAAATCGGAAGAAAAGAGAAGAAGAAACCGGCCGATACAGCGAGGGCCGAGGAAAAGGACAAAACAGACTTCCAGAGATAAGTGAAGAAGGCAGCGGCGGAGAAAGAATCGGGATTTTACAGGATTCCCTGAGCGGGCATGGAAAGAAAAGGGCAGAAGAAATCCAATCCGTGGCAGCTATGCTGCGAAAGAAGGGACATGGGGAAAAGAGGGGCCTGCGCTGCGCCTGTCGAATCGTCAAAGGACGCCTTTCCGGCGTCTTTTTTAGTGGGAACGGGACATATGGAGCATTCTTTTCTAAGACCCTGCCGCTTTTCCGCACCCTTTGCCTCAGGAGAAGAGGAGGCTCCCCAAGCCCGGGCTTGGGGGTTCTGCATGAACCTCTGTAAATGTGGTAAAATATAATATCTATATCATCATATTTATGAAGGAGTTTTATATGAACGATCGGATTTCCGGAGACAATCACGCCATTGTGCTGGCCGGTATGTGTACGGCACTGGTGGTGGTGCTTTCCCTTCTGGGGTTTTACATGCCCCTTCTTTCTACGGTAGTTTTTCTTCTGATTCCCCTTCCCATTGCCTATCTGGGCATGAAGGAAGGCGTGAAATGGTCCATTGTGGTAACCACCGGTGTGCTGGTGCTGGACTCCACCTTCTTCGGCGTGGTGTCCGCCGCCTTTGTGTGCGCCATCTTCGGCCTTCTAGGGGTCACCATGGGTATATGCTACCGGTTTAAAGTGTCGGCGGCGAAGACGCTGATTGCTGGCGCCGTGGTGGTGCTTCTGGCTCTGGTGGCAGAAGGTATTGCCACACTCTATCTTCTGGGGCTTCCCAGCCTGATTTTCGGCAGCGAAGGCCTTTCCCAGATCAGGGACAGCATGCTGGAAACGCTGCCTTCCTTCTACAGCGGCGAGGCTCTGGACCAGGCGAAGGAAAAGGTGGAGTTCCTCATGGATGCCATGGAAAAATCGGTGCCCTATACGCTGGTGGCTGTTTCTTTTTTCTACTCCTGGGCTTCCATGGCTCTGGGGTCTCATGTGTTTAAGAAAATGGGCATTACCGATATTCCCCATCTTCCTCCTTTTGAAAGATGGGAATTTCCAAAGGCCACCCTGGGCCTTTACCTTCTGGTGCTGGCAGCCCAGTATTTCTTCAAGGATCAGGAGCAGGTGTCCTATGTGGCTTACAATCTGGGCACCCTCTGCGTTTCCATTTTCTGGCTCCAGGGGCTGTCGGTGCTCTGGTGGATGCCTCACCGCTATCCCTTCATGAAACCGCTCCGGCTGTTCATTATGATCCTTTCTGCTTTCATCGGTGTCATCCAGATGTTTGCGGTGTTCTTGGGCATTGCGGACATGGCTGCCAGTTACAGGAAGAAGCGGAATTACCAGTAGAGACAGGAGCGGCGGCTGTATGGGCCACTCTGTGGCCCGGGTTCAAAAGGTTCAGAAGGTTCAAAGGGTTCAGAGGGTGGCGGTGGCGGCTGACGCCGCAGATTATAAAAAAGGGGGCGCGGCTGGCGCAGCCGGATAGAGGGTATATCTGCCGCAGGCAGATCATTCAGCAGACTGTTTACCAAGCCATACGACACAGAAAGCCAATCCCGTAACGCTGACTTCATACTCATCGCCCAAGAGGGCGATACCACAACCCTCGGGGCCAAAGGCCCCGTCAAACTTAAGAACCCTCCGGCCGGCAGGCCGGTCAATCCTAAGAACCTTTTCCTTCACAACCCTTCTACACAACCCGCGGCGTTAGCCGCGCCCCTTTTTTATAAAACTTGCGGCGTCAGCCGCCACTGCAACCCTCGGGGTCAAAGGCCCCGTCAAACTTAAGAATCTTAAGAACCCTCGGGGCGAAGCCCCGTCAACCCTCACACCGCAGATGTGTCCAAAGGCGCCTTAATTGATAGGCAAAATGATGCAATTTCATGAATTATAATTCAAATGTTATTATTTCCATATTTTATTGACTATTCAATTTCAATATATATAGAAATGTATGAAAGATTTTACAAATATATTGGTTAAGTGATATACATTTGCTATAATAGGGTAAATATCAGGTACAAGTGTATGAGGGAGGACACGAAATGAACTTATCTGTACAAATTTTTATTTCCCTGGTTCTATCCGTAGTGGTGGGACTGGTGCTGGGGGACGGAGCGGCGGCTCCGGTGAAAACATGGATTGCGCCTATCGGCACCATGTTTATCAACCTCATCAAGATGATGATTGTTCCTGTGGTTTTCTGCTCTCTGGTAGTGGGCATGACTTCCATGGGGGATATGAAAAAGCTGGGCCGTATCGGCGTGAAGACCCTGTGCATCTACATGGTGACCACGGCCATTGCCATTGTCATCGGCTTTGCAGTGGCCGGTGTCATCGAGCCTGGTGTGGGCATGGCCCTGCCTACTGATGCAGCGGCGCCGAAGGTGAAGGAAGCGCCTTCCATTATGCAGGTATTTGTCAATATGATTCCTGCCAACCCCATTGCGTCCATGGCTAAGGCCGATATCCTTCCGGTCATTATCTTCGCCCTCTTCGTAGGCGCCGGCATTGTTTCCGTCGGCGGCAAACGGGCGGAAACTCTGATTTCCTTCTTCGACGCATCGGCGGAAGTATGCTACAAGATTATCGGCATGATTATGAAAACTGCGCCGGTAGGCGTGTTCTGCCTCCTCCTTCCGGTGGTGGTACAGAATGGTCCCAAGGTGCTCCTGCCGCTTCTGTCTGTCATTATCTGCATGGCAGTAGGCAGCGTTATCCATGCGTTATGCGTGTATTCTACCCTCACGGCTGTGTCGGCTCACATGAGTCCTCTTACCTTCTTCCGGGGCATGTCGGAAGCCATGGCCATTGCCTTTACCACCTGCTCTTCTGCCGGCACCCTTCCGGTGAATATGCAGAATGTGCAGACGAAACTGGGCGTGAAGCGGGATATCGCATCTTTCGTCCTGCCTCTGGGTGCCACCATCAACATGGACGGCACGGCGCTGTACATGGGCATCTGCTCCCTTTTCATTGCTAACGTATTCGGCATTCCCCTGACCGTGGACCAGATGATGATGATCGTCCTCACTGGTACCCTGGCTTCCATCGGTACCGCCGGCGTTCCCGGTGCGGGGCTCATTATGCTGGCCATGGTGCTTCAGTCCGTAGGTCTTCCCATGGAAGGGCTGGCGCTGGTAGCAGGCATTGACCGTGTGCTGGATATGTTCCGTACCTGCCTGAACATTACTGGCGATGCCGCTGTGGCAGTGACCGTGAATGCTACGGAAAAAGAATAAACTTTTTGAAATCCAAGTCATAGAATCATATTGTTTATTTCTTCATGATAATTTATAATAGTGACAACTTCACAAGTGGATGATGCATGTGGAAAAAGACCGTAAGGTCTGCCGAAGGAGTAACACTATCAGGCGTTCATGGAACACGAAACTGCATGCGGACAAAACTCTGGAGAGCCCCGGGCATTCCCGGGCGCCGAAGGTGCACAGGCTGGATTTCCGGCTGTAATCTCTCAGGCAAAAGGACAGAGCCGGGTGGTGATTCTGCATGATGACCGCCGGCTCTGTTTTGTTTTACTGAGCCGGCGGTTTTATTGTGGAGAGGTAGAATGGAAGGATTATTAATCGTTCATAGGGTAGTGAATCTGACAGATTCGGGGAGGTTGTTTTATGCTGGTAGATGTATTGAACCAAATTGACAGTATCGTATGGGGGCCCTGGCTCCTCATTCTTCTGGTAGGCACCGGTGTATTCCTGTCCTGCCGGCTGGGTTTCCTGCAGGTCATGAAACTGCCCCGGGCGCTGAAACTCATTTTCTTCGCCCGGAACAAGGGAGACGGGGACATTGATTCCTTCAAAGCCCTCTGCACTGCCCTGGCAGCCACCGTAGGCACCGGCAACATCGTAGGCGTGGCCACCGCCATCAAACTGGGCGGCCCCGGCGCCCTCTTCTGGATGTGGCTGGCCGCCTTCTTCGGCATGGCCACCAAATTTTCCGAAGGCTGCCTGGCCGTGAAATTCCGGCAGGTGGATGATCAGGGAAATATCGCCGGCGGTCCTATGTACTACATTGAAATGGGCCTGGGAAAGAAATGGAAACCTCTGGCCATAGCATTTGCCCTCTTCGGCATTATGACCGCCATGCTGGGCAGCGGCACCACCACCCAGATGAACGCCATCGTTTCCTCGGTGAACGCAGGATTCGGCGTTTCCACCTATATTACCTGTGCCATCGTCACCATCCTGGTAGCCATCATCACCTTCGGCGGCCTCCAGTCCATTTCCAAGACCGCCTCCAAAATCGTACCGGCCATGGCTGTGATTTACTTCATTATCACCGTCATTTTCCTCATCATGAATGCCTCTGAAGTACCCCATGCAGTGAGCCAGGTCATCACTGGCGCCTTCAATGGCACCGCTGCTGCCGGCGGCTTCGCCGGAGCCGGCCTCATGCTTACCATCCGAAGCGGTATCGCCAGAGGCCTCTACTCCAACGAATCCGGCTTAGGCTCTGCCCCCATCGTGGCAGCAGCCGCCAAAACCAAGTGGCCTGCAGAACAGGGCCTCATTTCCATGACCGGTACCTTCATCGATACCATCATCATCTGCACCCTCACCGGCCTCACCATCATCGTATCCGGCGTATGGACCGGCACCACCAACGGCGCCGAAATGACCCAGTCCGCCTTCGCCACCACCTACGGCAGCCTGGCCCCCTTCATCCTCACCATTTCCCTCACCCTCTTCGCCTTCACCACCATTATCGGCTGGAACTACTACGGCGAGCGGTGCTGGGAATACCTCTTCGGCACTAGGACCATCAAACTCTACCGTATCGGCTACATCGCCATCCTGGCCTCTGCCGTCTTCCTCAAGCTCGAAGCCATCTGGTCTCTGGCTGATATCGTGAACGGCCTCATGGCCATCCCAAACCTCATCGCCCTTCTCGGCCTCTCCGGCGTTATTACGGCGGAAACAAAGAAATACTTCAACCATCTGGCCATCAGGGATGCGAAGCTGAAAGCCTACAAAGCAAGAAGGATAGGAAAGAAATAAGAAAAACCGGGCGTCAGCCCGGTTTTTTACGTAGAGGCACTGGCGATATGACAAGCCCCATAGGGACAAGCCCCTATGGGGCTTGAGGGTTGACGGCCCGCTGGGCCGAAGGTTCTTAAGGGGCTTAAGTT
>ERZ773113.946-NODE-946-length-15095-cov-48.649335_pt1 | contig 15095 bp, 6 predicted proteins | sample MGYA00580565_ERZ773113 | MGnify/ENA primary metagenome ERZ773113 (study PRJEB29015, sample SAMEA2737827) | human gut metagenome | biome: human gut; feature: human-associated habitat; material: faeces | place: China | collected 2012 ...
CCCGCCGGGGGGAAGGTGGTGGCGCCAGCCACCAAAAGGGGTGCATTTCCTCGCCTGCCAGGGCGGTTGTATGGTTTTCCTACGGGCGAAAGCCCGGTTGTACAGTTTTCCCGCCCCATCGGTTGTTCCTTGAAATGATTCCCACTGTTTCCTGCTTCTATAGCATTTCTCCATCAAGGAGTCCCTTATGAACAATCCTCCTTTGAACCGCACCTTAAAAGTCAGAGCTGCCTCCCTGCGAAAAGGGATGACTCCGGAGGAGAAGAAACTCTGGTACCAATACCTCCGCTCCTATCCCGTCAAATTTCGCCGTCAACAGATACAGGCCCCTTTTATCCTTGACTTTTACTGTCATCAAGCCAGATTGGCCATAGAAATCGACGGCTCTCAGCATTACACCGATTACGGCAGGAGCTATGACCAGTGGCGCACAAAACATATAGAAAAAGAAGGCATTGCTGTCCTCCGCTTCTCAAACAGTGATATCCACCACCGCTTCGACGGCGTCCGCATCATGATTGATTTAATTGTAAAGAAAAGGACGGAAGAGCTAAAGGAAAACCAATCTTAAACTCTATATGCCTTTAGCAAAAAAAACAAACAACCGGGCCTATGGCCCGTTGGAAATGCACCCCTTCTGCCTGCGGCATCTCCCCCGGTGGGGGAGATTTACTCTACCCTTACCTTAGTGCTGACTTAAGCCGCTCAACGCATAGCGAAGAATAAAGTCCCCCCGCCGGGGGGAAGGTGGTGGCGCCAGCCACCAAAAGGGGTGCATTCCCTCGCTTCGTCAGCGGCTTGCACAATCCCATCGCAAAACCCCCGGGACTTTCGTCCCGGGGGTTTATGATCCCTTTCCCCTCCGGGGGGGAAGGGGCAGGGATTATATCCTCATATCACTGTCCTTCATATTAGCAGTCATCCGGCTTGGAGGGATGAAGGGAGAGTGATTGGTGAGGCTAGGCTTTTTTCTGGGCTGCCATGGCCTGGAGTTCGGGGCGGAATTCTTCAACCAGTTTCTTTTCCGCCTTAGCGCCTTTGGAGAGGGCGTTGTAGATGATTTCTGCCATTTCATAGCGGGTCATCTGCTGTTCTCCGTGGTACTTGCCGTCCTCATAGCCTTCCACGATGCCATTGCCTGCCAGACGGGAAACGGCTTCGTAGGCCCAGTGATTCTCCGGCACATCCGGGAAATCTTTCGACATATTGGGATTCAGTACGGAGAGGAGAGCGTCCATGCGGGCGGTGAGGTCGTCCACTTTAGCACGGAGTTCCTTATTTTCTGCTGCAGCTGCCTTCATCTGTGCCTCTTTGGCTTTGTTGCCGCCGTGGCCGAGACGGAGGGATACGCCGCCGCCGAACATATTCTCACCGGTACCCATAGCTGCAGAAGCATTGACCATCACGTTTTCATTAGGCCGATAGAATACGCCTACCGCACTGGCAGTTTCGCTGCCGGAGCTGCCTACTGCTGCTGCAATGTTCCACTTGGAGTCTTCATCGAATTCCAGGGGGTGCAGGTTTGCCATGGCTGCGGCGTTGGCGCCCACCTTGTCGATCTTGCCATCCAGTTTATCCACTCTGGTTTCCACGGTGCCCATACGGGTTTCCAGTCCGCTGACCCTGGTATTGGTTTCATAGAGCTGTCCGCCGGAAACGGCATCGGTGGAGCCTTCGGAGATATTGCCCTGGCCTACATTTCTGATAACCTGGTTATTCGCATTGATACCATCTTTATCGATGTAGGTCTTGTCTCCCACCTTGTAGGAATAAGCGGTTACTGTATCTGCGGTTACACCGCCGGTGACGGAAAGGCCCTTGTTCATAGTTACAATATCATTGAATGTAGCCTTGCCATCAAATTCGGAAGAACCGGTTACCTTGAGCGTATCGGTGGTGGTGCCGCCGGTAACAGTTGCTCCATTGTTAACAACCAGTTTATCAGTGGTTGTTGTTCCTTTGACATCCAGGTTCTTTTCCATGGTGACGTCGTCCTTGAATGTGGACTTGCCGACTACTTTCAGGGTGCCATCCAGCTTGGTGCTGCCTTTCACTTCCAGGTCCTTCCCGACAGTTGCGTTGCCCTGCAGGTCAGAATCGCCTTTTACAGTGAGCTTCTTATCCACCGTCGCATTGCCGTGAACGCCCAGGTCTTTCATCACTTCCGCATAGTCCATGGTTGCCTTGCCGGTTTCCAGGGTGTTTCCGGAAATGGTGGTCTTTGTGACGGATCCTTCTTCAATGGCTTTGCTGTGTGCCTTGTTTTCAAAGGTGGTACCATTGGTATCACTGGTTACGGTGTTATCGCCAGTCAGATTGGTAATCTTATTGGCAGAATTTCCAATTTCTCCATCTGCAAAGTTCAGGATGTCACCGGACACTTCGTTCAGGATATCTTTCGACTTGTTGTAAATGGTGCCGCCTTCCGCCGTATTGGTGATACCATCGGCAGTCATTTCACTCTTCACTGCAGAGCCGTCGCCAATCTGGTTGGTAATCTTTTCGGAAGCTGTGTTGGTGATGTTCTTGGCACTCAGGCTGCTGTCGCCGGTTACGGTCGTGGTCTGGTTTCCGCCTACCTTGGTATCCAGGTCGGATTTGTAGTCTTCGGTGACTTTGCCGGTGACTGTGGTAGTCTGATTACCGCCAATGGTGTTGACCTGGTCGCCGGTAATGCTGTTGGTCTGCTTGCCAGTCACTGTCGTGCTCTGATCCCCATTGACTTTCGTGGTCTGGCTGCCGTAGGTTTCGTTCACGGCACCCTTCACGGTTTCAGTCTTGTTTCCGCTGACCGTATTGGTCTGATCCTTGGCTACCACAGTAGTCTGGTTGCCACCAATGTTCGTGCTCTGGTCGCCATCAACGGTAGTTGCCTGGCTGCCGTACTTCTCAGTTACAGAACCTTTGACTGTTTCAGTCTTGCTGCCACTGATGGTATTGGTCTGATTGCCTGTTACCACATTGGACTGATTGCCGCCCACGTTAGTGCTCTGGTCGCCATCAACGGTAGTTGCCTGGCTGCCGTATTTTTCAGTTACAGAACCTTTGACTGTTTCAGTCTTGCTGCCGCTCACCGTATTCTGCTGGTCGCCGCCCACGATGTTGGTCTGGTTGCCACCCACAGAGGTCTTCTGGTCGGTCTTGACGTTGGTCTCCAGGGCATTGAAGTTTTCAGTTTCGGTGCCCTTCACATTGACGGTACGGTTGCCGGAAACCGTGGTGGTCTGGTTGCCCGTTACCGCATGGGTTTCGTCGCCGCCCACCTTCGTGCTCAGGTCGGACTTGTAATCTTCCGTGACCTTGCCAGTGACAGTGGTCTTCATTTCGCCGCCGACAGTGGTGGTCAGGTCTTTGCCAACGGTGTTGGTCATGTTTTCGGTAGCGTTGTTGGTGATATCCTTGGCCTCATTGGCGATCGTACCGTTCTTAGCGGTGTTGGTGATATCTTTTGCCGTCTGGGTGACGCCAGTGCTGTTGGTGCCATCCGTTACGGCGCTGCCGATGAACGGGTTGGCTGCATCGTCGAGGTTCTTGATAACGTCGATGACACTGCCGCCGCTTACCAGGGCATCTTCCATCTTAGTAGCTGTCTTAGACGTAGCGCTGTACTGGGTATCGCTGGCTTTGATAAGCTGTTCCGATTTATCCACCGTACTGTTTGTGTTGTTTGCCTTTGCTCCGTCGGTGATGGAGGAAGCGAGGCTTCCAGCATCCTGGTTCACCACGGTGGTATTGGTGCCGTCGGTTACGGAGGAAGCGATCTGATCTGCTTTCTGCAGGTCGTTGGATGTATTGGTTCCATCCGTAATATTGGTATTAGTCTGACCGGCAATGGTATCGATGGTGGTCTTCTTGCTACCATCAATCAGCTGGGATTTTTCTTCTGCAGCACCGCGGAGGTAGGAAGCGGTCTTGCCATCAGCCTGGCTCATTTCTTCCGTTGTCTGATAGGACAACTGGGTGGAGGTATTGGAACCGTAATCGTTGGATACCTTGCTTACAATGGAGCTTGCCGCATCGGTTTCTACATCCAGAGCTTTATTCGTGATCTTGTTCCTGGCGGTATTGTTGATATTTTCAGCGGTGAGGCTGCTGTCGCCAGTGACAGTGGTAGTCTGGCTGCCGCCGATGGTATTGGTCTGATCGCCGGTAATGGCATTGGTCTGGCTGCCGTTTACGGTGTGCTTTTCTTCACCGGTCACTGTGGTTTCCAGGCCGCCGTTGTAGTTTTCGGTCTTCTTGCCGGTCACGGTTTCTGTGCTTGTACCTTTTACATCTTCGCTCTTGTTTCCACCGATTGTGGTTGTCAGGTCAGATTTGAAATCTTCAGTTACCTTTCCGGTTACAGTAGTGGTCAGGTTTCCACCTACCTTGTTTTCCATATCGCCGGTTACATCATTGAGGAGCTTGCCGCCAACGGTGTTGGTCATGTTTTCGGTAGCGTGGTTGGTGATATCCTTAGCCTCATTGGCGATCGTACCGTTCTTAGCAGTGTTGGTGATGTCCGTTTCTGTCTGTTCCGTACTGGTCAGAACATGGCCGTCGCCATCCTCAATTTTCTGGAGAATCTCCTTCAGGTTCTGGGTGATGTAAGATTTGTAGGTCTTTTCTCCATCCTTGCCGGAAACTACAGAGCTAGATTCGCTGGCGGTCTGGGTGGATACATTGGTGTTATTATCTTTATCCGTCAGTGTGCTCTGTGACTGAGTAGATGTCTGTGTAAACAGGTTGCTGTTCTTTTCAGAATCGACAACCTTGGACGTTACATCGCTGCCTTCTACAGTCAAAGTACTCTTGTTCCAGTTACCATCTGCATCGGTAGCTTTGGCCCAAGTGGAAGTGCTGTTTTCATCGTAGTCGATAGCACTTTCTTTTTCGCTGCCATCTTTGGTGCTGGTGGCTTTCTTGTAGGAAGTGATTTCACCGGCTGCCACTTTCGTGCTGGCCGTTACGTTGTTGTCCCCTACAATGCCACTCTTAGTCAAGTCGATTTCATCAACGTTCAGCTGGCCGTTGACCGTCAAGTCACCGCCGATGGTAGCGTCGCCGCTGGTGGTGATGGTTTCAGCGCTCAGGTTCTTCACACCGGTGATGTTGCCATTCTGCATGGTTGCCGTGCCATCGGAGATGCTCTTACCCTGGATAGCGCCGCCGGCGGTCAGGTCACCGGTAATGGTGGCGCTGCCTGCTGTCAGAGCCCCCTGGATGGAAGCGCTGGCTCCCGTAATGGCGCCGCCTGCGTGGATATCACCCACTGCAGAGATGTTGCCCGTGGAAGTTACGGTGCCGCCGGTAACGGAACCGCTGGTATTGATGTTGCCATTAGTAATGGTAGCAATTCCATCGGTCAGGGTCTTGCCGGTTACCGTTCCGTTGCTCATGGAAGCACCCTTACCATCGGTTACTGTTTCACCGGTGATGGTTGCCTTGGAAGCGACATTTCCGTTTTCATCTACGGTGAAGGCCCCGTTGGCCCCTTTGATTTTGCCATCAGCACTCATAGCTGCCTTGGCTGCAGCATAGGTATCGCCGCCGGTGTAGACACCGTCTTTATCCACCACCGTGCTGTTGGTGCCAACCTTGATTCCATTTTCGTTCAGGGTGATCTGGTTGTCCTTGCCCTTATTCAGGATCATTTCGTTGGCATCGGTCTTGGAGGTGGTCACGTTGCCCTGGGCGTCAATGGTAGTGGTGTTCTTTTGCAGAACATTGTCATTGCTCAGGCTCAGTCCGCTATTGACGGCTTCCACCAGTTTCGTATCTGCTGCCACACGGGCCGAAGTTTCTGCCGTAATCTTATCATCCAGTACAGTATCGGCTGCTCTACGTTCTGCGGCTTCGTTGTCGATATTGGTCTGCAGGGTCGTATCGGCTGCCTGACGGGCTGCTGTTTCTGCCTGCAGGCCCTGGTCCAGAGCGTTCAGGTTCTGGCCTACATAGTGATCAGCCTTCACATACTGGCCATCCTTCGTCGTACCATCGGTGATGCCTTCGGTAGCGGTGAGCTTGCCTTCCACCATGACCGTCTTGGAATCCTTATCATAGGTGATGGCTTCGGTCTTATCTTCCAGAGCCTTAGCCCGGGAGTCGAGAGCTTCATCGGCAGCTTTGCGGTCAGCCGTTTCCGTAGCGAGATCACTCTGCAGTTGATTCGTCGTTTTGTGGATTTCATTGGCTTCGTTTGTAATGCGTTCGTTCAGTTCTGTATCGGCGGCTTCCCGGGCCTTTTCTTCTGCAGCTACTTTCCGATAGGTATACGTATTTGCTGCATCGACTTTCTGATCCGTTTCGGCCTTCGTATAAACGTCAGTTGCATTGGCTTTTTCCGCAATGGCATCAGCATTGGCTTTGGCCTGTGTATCCAGGCTGACCAGGTTATTCCCTACCGTATTATTCTGTTTAATATAAGTTCCGTCTTTGGTAGTCTCATCGGTCACTCCGTCCGCAGCCATTTTACCTGCTACAGTTACATCACCGCTAGAGGTGATATCACCAGTAGAAAGGCTTCCGGAAGTCAATTTTCCATTGATTTTCATATTTTTGACGAGCTGATTTTCCTTGGTCCCTACAATCAGATTTCCATCCTTGGAAACATGCAGGGCCGTGCTGGTCTTCTGGTCCGTCATAGCCTGCTTGATCTCAGTATCGGCGGCTTCCCGGGCCTTTTCTTCTGCAGCTACTTTCCGATAGGTATACGTATTTGCTGCATCGACTTTCTGATCCGTTTCGGCCTTCGTATAAACGTCAGTTGCATTGGCTTTTTCCGCAATGGCATCAGCATTGGCTTTGGCCTGTGTATCCAGGCTGACCAGGTTATTCCCTACCGTATTATTCTGTTTAATATAAGTTCCGTCTTTGGTAGTCTCATCGGTCACTCCGTCCGCAGCCATTTTACCTGCTACAGTTACATCACCGCTAGAGGTGATATCACCAGTAGAAAGGCTTCCGGAAGTCAATTTTCCATTGATTTTCATATTTTTGACGACCTGATTTTCTTTGGTCCCTACAATCAGATTGCCATCCTTGGAAACATGCAGGGCTGTGCTGGTCTTCTGGTCCGTCATAGCCTGCTTGATCTCAGTATCGGCGGCTTCACGGGCGTGTTCTTCAGCTGCCACTTTACGATAAGTATAAGTTTTTGCAGCATTGACTTGTGTATCAGTTCCTTTTTTGGTATATACTTCCACAGCGGTATCGGAAGCTGATTCGTCGACTTTCACCATATCCGCGGCCCAGACGAAGTTCGGGCTCAGAAGAGCTGCTGCCACCAGCATGGCTGCGGCCAGTTTCTTCAGTCCTCTCCCTGTGGTCTCGCCCTTGGTGTGGCCTTTGGCGATTTCCGATGCCACCACATAGGTGTGCTTTGCTTTGCTCCAGATGACTTTATAGATCTTATTCATATTGATACCCTCCTTTGAGTGGAAATGATAGATGCTCTGAATCATTTTCTGCGGCATTTAGCCGGATGTGCCGTATTTTGACTTATAAATTCCACGTGGACTTCGTCCCAGCGGCTGGCCGGTTTCCGTATATTCCTCCTTTACACGGCCTTATGATATATACTTAAATTTTCAAGGCTCAGAGCGGGCCTTTGAATGCATGTATGCAGATTATACAGAACCCAGAAACCCTCGGCGCCGCCGTTTTTAGGTGTATGACTTTCTATGAAGCTTCCTCGTTTTCCACTGCTCCCGATTTCAGGGCGCACGAAATAAAGGTCCCCAGTCAATAATTTTTTCGACATATGACGCTTCTGATTTCCTATGCAATTGTTCCGCTTTATCTGTCTTGACTATATCTTAAAGGAACTAAACTTTCTATTTTTTACGCAAAAGTGGTCGTTTTTCTGCAAAAGTGGTCAATTTCTGATTTTCTGGTAAAAGAAAATGGGCGACTTTAAACAATGAATATTTATTCATATTATTCAAGTCTGTAAAACTATTTTTTCTGCCGGATTTCATTAAGCTAAGGCTCCCTCTTCTATTTGTCTGCAGTATAGACTATACACAAACACACAAAAAGTATACGAAAGTATACCTTTTATTTCTCTCAACTTTTCTTCCCCCCATCCGTGGCCGGCACCGCTTCATCCCACCCCGTGGGGATTTCCCGCCTTTCCGGTCTTCGAAGATATACAGGGTATCTATGAAAAAGAAATATGTCCCCTGAAAAATAAAAAAATCCTTCCGGAAAGGGAAGGAAGTATACTTTCGTATATGGGGCCTCGGAACGGCGGGATTCAGAGGGTTCACCATGGGACACACCGTCGGTGTGAAGGTTCAAAAGGTGGTGGCGCCCTATGGGGTGCAGATTTTAAAGAAAGGGGGCGCGGCTGGCGCCGCAGGTTGTGGCCGCCTTCGGCGTCAGGTTATGTAAAAGGGTTATGAGGGGAAAGGTTCTTAAGAGAGGGGGCCCTATGGATGCTATGCATTGCCACATATCATAACAGGTATGGAGGGTTTTATTCTGCTCCCTGAACAGGGTGGCAGGAGGTTACATGTTTACCTTTACGCCGGACGGGTCATTCTGAATGACATAAAGAATGACCCGATGGGATGCGGACAGCCAGCCTAGCCAATGACTCGCAGGAAACCATTTCTCTTCCGCTGTTTCCCCTTTTTCTTTTCCTTTTTAGTATAATAGAGACAAAGCAGTCATTCTATGATGGGAAAGGAGGAATCTTATGATACGAATTGCCCTGATTGACGACAATCCCAGTGATATAAATATTGGAAAGCACTATGTGGATACCTATTTCCAAAACCGTCCCGATGCGGCCAATATGGAAATTTCCATTTCTTCCTACATGGACGGTCCCTCGTTTCTGGCAGATTTCCGGCCCGATGATTTTGACCTCATTCTCCTGGACATCTACATGCCTGCCATGGAGGGCATGGAGGTGGCCAGGGAAGTGCGGCGGCTGGACGAGAGCGTAAAAATCATATTTCTTACCACCAGTCGGGAACACGCCCTGGAAGGATATAAGGTTTTTGCGTCGGGCTATATTCTAAAGCCCCTGGCAAGCCACCGGGAGGAGCTGTTTCATGCCCTGGATTACGCCCTTCCCCGGGGCTCTTTGAAACCGGCAGTACTCTCCGCCCGCATTCCCGGCTGCGAAACCCTTCGCGTTCCTTTCAGCCATATTCTCTACATGGACTGCAGCGAAGGCAGAAACGCTTCCATTCATCTGATAGAAAAGAATATCAACACCACCAACGCCTTCCAGGATCTGGCCCGGAATCTGTCATCAGACCACCGCTTCTTCGAATGCTACCACCGGCTCATGGTAAACATGGACTACATTGAATCCATGGAAGAAGATTCCTTCCTGCTGAAAGGAAATATTTCCGTTCCCATCAGCCGGAGAAAGAAAAAAGAAGTGAAACAGCATTATATGCAGTATATGCTGTCAAAGTAACAGGGTCTGGACACGCCTCCATGACCACTTGCACCACCTATCCCTTTTTAAAAGGAGTACATTATGGATACGATTTCTTCCCTGGCCCTCTGCACGGTCCTGGTTCATCTGGCAGGCCGTTTTATCTGGTTTCAAGCCTTCCTCGATTTTCTTCCTCAAAACCGTTGGAAGAAAATGGCCCTTTCCTTTATCATTCTGGCCCTTTTAAACTTTATCTTCTACTACGTCCTCTTTCAGGGGTTCACCCACACGGTCATCCTTTACAAGGCCTCCCTGGCGCTGGGCTGGATTCCCTATGTGCTCCTTTCCTTTTACTGGCTGCCCCGACTCATTGCTCAGCAGATTTTTGTCCTTGGCATGCAGGGCCTTTGGAATTTCTTCCTTCACACTGCCAGTATATTGACCATTATTTCCCTGGGGAGGAACATTCCTGTGGAATGGCGTCTTTCCATGCATCTGACCTGCTTTCTTTTCTATTTTCTCCTCTCCCTGCCCCTTGCAGCCCGCATGTTCCGCCATATGTGTCCTTCCCGCCAGCTCATCAATGATAAGCCCTACGGTTACTACATCGCCTTCCTGCCTCTGCTGATTGCCTGCACTCAGCTGCCCATCAGCCTGGACCCGGGCCTTTGGACCATGGACAAACTGCTTTCCCGGATTCTTACTTTTGTGCCTTTCATCGCCCTCTACCGCTATATCAAGCTGCAGGCCAGGGATCTGGAAACGGAGGTCCTTCTAAAAAGCACAAATGAAGTGCAGCAGAAAGCCATCCGTTTCTTCCAGAACAACATGCTCCTCATACAGGCCAGTACCAAACAGTTTTCCATTCTCCGCCATGACATGCGCCACCAGATCAATATCCTTTACGGCCTCATCAGCAACGGGAAATCGGAAGAAGCCCTCCATTTACTCCGCTCCTTTGACGAGCATCTGGAAAAAACCGCCATTCATCCCTTCTGTCTGAATCCCTTCGTCAATGCGGTGCTTTCCGTTTACATCATCAAAGCCAAAGACGCCGGCATACCCGTCACCTGCCGGGTAAACTTTCCGGAAGAGGTGCCAAAGGTGCAGGAAAATCTCTCCTTTGCCCTGGCCAACCTTCTGGAAAATGCCATCCGCGTATCAGAAACCCAGGATGAGGATAAACGCTTTCTCCATATCAACCTGCAGACCAAGGGCCGCCAGGTCTTCCTTTCTGTGGAAAATTACTATGCTGAACCGGTTCCCCTGAATGAAGACGGCTACCCTGTGACCCACAGGCTGGGACATGGTATCGGTATGACCTCTGTCCATCATTTTATTATGTCCTATAAAGGCTTTAAGAACTTCACCCAGAAAGATGGCGTGGTCCGCTTTGAAATCTATTTCACCCTGCCTGACACGCCATTGAACACGCCTTCGGCGTGAGGGTTCAGAGGGTTCAAAAGGTTCAGAGGGGAAGGTTGACGGCCCTTCGGGCCGAAGGTTGTGGCCGCCTGACGGCGGCGGGTTGTGTAGAAGGGTTGTGAAGGGAAAGGTTCTTAGGATTGACCGGCCCTATGGGCCGGAGGATTCTTAAGTTTGACGGCCTTTCAGGCCGAGGGTTGTGGTATCGCCCTATCGGGCGATGAGTTTTATAATGCCGCCTTTCGGCGGTCACGTCCATATCGAGTGTCATAATCACTCTTACCCTCGTACATCCCTTCGCCACTTCGTGGCCCTCTTCCCCTAAAGGGGACGCAAGGAGCGTTACGGGATTGGCTGTCTGTGTCATATGTGACACAATATCCAGTACCACCTATTTTCTCATTTCCCCTTGAGGTGGCAAAGGAACTGGATTTGTAAGAGAGCGAAGCGACCTGAAAATCCAGTGACATGCTTCCCACCGGGGCGAAGTCCCGCGAAGCGGGAAAGGGTGTACGGGGCAGAGCACCGATAAGATGCGCTATCGCGGTCCTGACCGCCAATCGGCGGCCCCCTGAGCGAAGCGAACCACAACCCTTCTACACAACCTGCGGCGGAGCCGCGCCCCTTTTTTAAAACTTGCGGCGTAGCCGCCACCACCACTCTCTGAACCCTTTGAACCCTCTGAACCCTTTGAACCCTCGCGCCAGAGGCGCTATGTCACTTATCCTTGACATCCATGGTGACCCGTGGTATCATATTTCCAATTTCAAAGAAGGCAATGACAAGAAGAGTAGGGCTTCTCAAATGGCAAAGAGAGCTGCGTGTGGTGAAAGCAGTGCAGGAGGGCCGCCTGAAGATGGACTTGGAGCCTCCGGGCCGAATGGTCAAGCCCGCCGGGACTGCCCGTTACAGCAGCAGGGTATTTATGGCATTGTCCGGCGTACCTGTCAAGTCCTCTTCCGGTGACGGAGGGGAAAAGAAGAGTGGTAACACGGTGATATATCGTCTCTCGATTTCGAGGGACGATTTTTTTATTTCAACATCATTTCAGGGAGGTTTTTCATATGAATATCAAAACAATCTGCATTCATGGCAGCGATTGGAAGGATCCTACCGGCTGCATTTCCGTACCCGTTTTCCAGAGTGCCACCTTCGGCCATCCGGAGCTGGGCGAGTCCACGGGCTATGACTATACCCGGGTTCAAAATCCGACCCGGGAGTGTGCTGAAAAAGTGGTAGCCGCTCTGGAGCACGGCTGTGACTGTACCAGCTATGCCTCCGGCATGGCCGCCATTTCCATGGTCATGGAACTCTTCAAGCCGGGGGACACCATCATTTCTTCCGATGACCTCTATGGCGGCTCCATCCGTCTCTTCCGTTTCGTGAACGAAAAGAACGGTATTCAGTTCAAATTCGTCAATACCTCCCATGAAGACAAGGTGGAAGAAGCCTTCGATGAAACGGTAAAGGCTGTCTATATCGAAACCCCGACCAACCCCATGATGCAGATTACCGATATCCGGAAAACAGCAGATATCGCCCATGCTCACGGTGCCCTCCTCATTGCAGATAATACCTTCATGAGCCCCTATTTCTGCAACCCCATAGATTTCGGAGCCGATATCGTCATCCATAGCGGCACCAAGTACCTGGCAGGCCATAACGACACACTGGCAGGCTTCGTAGTGGCGAAAGATAAGGAAGTGGCAGAAAAAATCCGCTTCCTCTACAAAACCGTAGGCGGCTGCCTGGCTCCCTGGGACAGCTGGCTCGTAACCAGGGGCATCAAAACCCTGGCCCTCCGCATGGAAGCAGCTCAGAAAAATGCAGACGTCCTGGCTCACTGGCTGGAAAACCATCCGAAAATCACCAAAGTCTTCTACCCCGGCCTTTCCGATTTCCCCGGCAGAGATATCCACTTCAAGCAGTCCCGCGGCGCCGGCGCCATGCTCTCCTTCTATACCGACAGCCATGAAACAGCCCTCAAGGTGCTGAAGAATGTGAAACTGATCCGCTTCGCTGAAAGCCTGGGCGGCGTAGAAAGCCTCATCACCTACCCTGCTACCCAGACCCACAGCGACCTCACCGAAGAAGAACGGCAGTCCCGCGGCATCACCGCCTGCCTCCTCCGCCTCTCCGTAGGAATTGAAGATGTAAACGACCTCATCGCCGATTTGGAGCAGGCCCTGGGATAAAGGCCGCTTCGCCATGGGACACGCCTTCGGTGTGAGGGTTCAAGGACGCGCCTTTGGCGCGAGGGTTCATAGGGTTCAAAAGGTTCAAAGAAGAAGGTTCTTAGGATGGATGGGCCCGGGCCCAAGGGTTCTTAAGTTTGACGGGGCCTTTGGCCCCGAGGATTGTGGTGGCGGCTTCGCCGCAAGTTTTATAAGGCCGCCTTCGGCGGCCTCACGGTCCCTCTCCACCCATAAACGACAGGTTTTGAGGGCAACGTTCTTCTCTTCCATGTTACCTGCCCACCCCCGTTCCGGGGCGAACGCAGCGAGATTTGCCTGTTTTTCCACGGGCGGAAGCCCGGTTGTAAAGGTTTTATTATAAGAGGGCGCCTTCTATAAATGTAAGGCACCCACAACAACCCTCGCCCCTAAAGGGGAAACGACTCACTATGATTTGTGCGTCGCTTTGCTCCTTCAAATCATGTTCGCTGTGCACGCCAAAGGCGCGTCAAACTTTAGCCCCTTAAGAACCTTCGGCCCAACGGGCCGTCAACCTTGACGCCGGTAAGGCCGTCCACCTTCAGGAATACAGCCGTCATTGTCACTACAGAAATATACAAAGGAGTCCATCATGAAACTTTCTGATTTAGATACTATCATCGACCGCCGCGACAGCGGCTGCCTGAAATACGATTTTGCTGTGCAGCGCGGAAAACCGAAAGACGTGCTTCCCTTCTGGGTAGCCGACATGGATTTCAAAGTTGCAAAGCCCATTCTGGACGCCCTGGAAAAGCGGGTACACCATGGCATCTTCGGCTATTCCGAATCTGGCGAGGCCTATTTCAAAGCCCTGGCCGCCTGGCAGGAAACCTATTTCCACTGGACCATCCGCCCGGAATGGCTGATCAAAACCCCCGGCGTCGTGCCTGCCATCAACCTGGCTGTCAAAGCCCTGACCAAACCGGGAGACGGCATCCTCATCAACCAGCCTGTATACTATCCCTTCCTCAATGCAGTCATCAAAAACGGAAGGAAGCTGGTGAACAGCCCTCTGGTGCTGAAGAACGGCCATTATGAAATGGATTTTGCGGATCTGGAAGAGAAAATCGTAAAGGGCCATGTGAAGCTCGCCCTCCTCTGCACGCCCCACAACCCGGTAGGCCGCGTATGGACCAGGGAAGAACTCACCCGCTATGCAGACATCTGCCTCTCCCATGGCGTGACCATAGTGGCTGATGAAATCCACGAAGACTTCACCTACCCCGGCCACGTGCACACCGCCTTCGGCACCGTCAGCGAAGAAGCGGCTCAAAATGCCATCATCTGCACCGCTCCCTCCAAAACCTTCAACATTGCCGGCCTGCAGAACTCCAACATTCTGATTCCCAATCCCCGTATCCGCCGGGCCTTTCAGGAAGAACTGGACTCCTTCGGCTACGACCAGCTCAACGTCATGGGCCTTGCCGCCTGCCGTGCCGCCTATGAAGGAGGCCGGGAATGGCTAGACACCGTTAAGGAATACATCCGGGAAAATCTGGATTTCACAAGAACCTACCTTTCCGAAAACCTTCCGAAAATGAAACTCATCGAACCGGAAGGCACCTACCTCATCTGGATCGACGCCTCGGCCTATGGCCTTTCCAATGAAGATCTGGAGCACAAAGTCCTCTATGACTGCCACCTGTGGCTGGACATGGGATACGTCTTCGGAAAAGAAGGGGAAGGCTTCCTCCGCTTCAATCTCGCCTGCCCCCGGAAAACACTGGAGCAGGGACTTCGCCAGCTGAAAGAAGGATTTTCGAGATAATCTGCGCGCATTGGACACGCCATTGGACACGCCTTCGGTGTGAGGGTTGACGGGGCTTTGCCCCGAGGGTTCGTAAGGTTCTTAGGTTTGACGGCCCTTCGGGCCGAGGGTGATGGTGGCGGCTTCGCCGCAAGTTTTAAAAAAGGGGGCGCGGCTGGCGCCGCAGGTTGTGTAGAAGGGTTGTGGTTCGCTTCGCTCAAGGGGGCGACAGCGCCTCCGGCGCTGAAGGTGGTGGTGGCGGCTTCGCCGCAGTTCTTTATAATGCCGCCAATCGGCGGCCCCCCCTCCACCACTTCGTGGTCCCCCTCCC
>ERZ773113.948-NODE-948-length-15090-cov-4.236116_pt1 | contig 15090 bp, 14 predicted proteins | sample MGYA00580565_ERZ773113 | MGnify/ENA primary metagenome ERZ773113 (study PRJEB29015, sample SAMEA2737827) | human gut metagenome | biome: human gut; feature: human-associated habitat; material: faeces | place: China | collected 2012 ...
GCTGCCGCTTCGCTTCTTTTCGTATACTTTTTGAGATTTTCCACTGGAACCGACATGGAAACGGCGAAAAATGAGGACGGGGTGAGGATGGATGGAAGATTACACGGCCGAGATGATCAAGGACATGGCGTTTTCCTTCTGCCCGCAGTGTGGTGCTGCCATCGTTCCGAACCATCGGGGACGACCGAGAAAGTTCTGCTCTCCGGAATGCCGATCCAAGTGGAACAACACCCACCCAAGACCGCAGAACTGGAAGACCGTGCGGTCAAAGGTCTGCCCGATGTGCGGCAGAGAGTTTTCCTACGCTGGATGCCACTGACCGTCACGCAGTCTGCGCACCGGAAGATGTCTACGCTATGACCACCGGCTCCTTCATGAGGGTCGAGGAGAATGTATCTCCCACCCTTATGGCCCGGGACTTTAAGGACCCCACTACCATAGCACCGGTGCCGCACCTGAACGATGGCGTGTCGGGAACGGTGGCGACTGGGGCGCATCCCAGCGGCTTCAACGGGCAGGATGCTTTCAATGACCGGCTGGTCATCGACAACCCGGAGGCACAGCCGGCTCCCGTATCCTATACTGTCCGCCGTCTGACCCCGACCGAGTGCGCACGGCTGCAAGGTTTTCCGGACTGGTGGTGCCATGACCTCGCTACAGAGAACCCCACCGAGGAGGAACTTGCCTTCTGGCAGGATGCGTTTGAAACACACCGCAGACTTGTGACCCATGCCAAGAAACCGAAAACGGAAAAGCAGATCCGTAAGTGGCTGGCTGATCCGTATTCGGATGCCGCAGAGTATAAGCTCTGGGGCAATGGTGTCGCGCTGCCGTGTGTCTTTTTTGTACTGTCCGGCATCGCATGGGCGGCCGGATTGCCCGTGAACGGAAGTGAATCGGAGTGAGCATCAAACTAGCTGCTTTTCTGGAGCAGCTCGAAGCCATCTGTGCTACGAAACCGGACTATCGCATCGGCGGCAGCGGCACGGATGGCACCTGTGACTGCATCGGTCTCATCATCGGTGCGGTCCGCAGGGCTGGTGGAGGCTGGAATGGCATCCACGGCAGTAACTACGCAGCCCGGAAACAGATGACCGACTTTGCAGAGATCAAATCTGCTGATCTGTTTGTGGGTGAGATCGTCTACAAAGCCCGAAAACCGGGAGACAGCAGCTACAATCTGCCGGACCGCTACAAGGCGGATGGCGGTGATCTGCTGGACTACTATCATGTAGGCATCGTCACCAAGGTGCGTCCGCTGGAAATCACCCACTGTTCCACTACGGTGAACGGCAACAGCATCCACCGGGATGCAACGCTCGGTAAGTGGAAATACGGTGGCCGGCTGAAGGGCATCGACTATGGAACGACTCAGGAGGAAACAGACATGAGCGAAGTCAAGATGCAGGAGACCCGAAACAAGGCGACCGTCACGGGCGGGCGATTGAGTCTGCGTCAAGCTCCGTCCAAGACCGCAGACCGGCTGGCATGGATTCCCAATGGTACTCGGCTGGATGTGACCGGGCAGGGAGACGGCTGGTGTGCTGTAACCTACGACACCATTCCCGGATATGTCATGGAACGCTACCTGATCCTTGACGGAGAAACCGAGGAAAAGCCCAAGACGGATGCCGAGAGACTCGGAGCACTGGAAAACCAGGCGGCAGAGTTTGAGCGTCGCATCGCTGTGCTGGAGGGCGGAGCTGGCTGAATCCTATAAAACGGCCCACCGTATTGCGAGGTTAGAATGCCCCCGTGATACAGTGGGCATACATATCGGACGATCCTGCACAGTCGTGTTTGGCACGGTTTGTGTAATGGGTCGAATATGAGAAATGTCGCTAAATGGCCTTGCTATATTATCGAATTAGAGCGATATATGTGCTACCGAAAAAACAAAGGCAAAGGAGCACAAAGCTATGAAAAAGTACGCATTGAACATCGAGGATCGCAAGGTGCTGGTAAGCCGCCTGATGGAGTTGACCGGGCTTCATTCCCGGTACACTTTCATGCCGCGGTGCGCTTACATTGTCGGCAGCTACACCGTAGAAAAGGAGGGGACGCTTGTGATCGAAGATAACGCTGCGCCGGAGATCATCCGGACGCTGCTGGACGAGGGCATCATCCGTGAAGAAGGCGTGGAGACCCCGGAGACCGAAGCCGCCTGCGGGGAGACCACGGAATCGGAGTGTGAAGAGTCAGATGAGACCGTGGACAGCACAGAGGATACTCAGCCCACTGAGGAGTCGGGCGCAACTGCCGAGGAATCCCCGGAAGTTCAGGAACCGGTGGACGAGGATGAGCCGATGGACACCGTGAACGACACCGATGCGGATGAGGCGCCTGTTCCGACCGAACAGCCGACCTTGCAGGATGTGGACGAACTGACCATCAGCCTACCGATGGCGGGGCATACAGCCCAGAGCATCCGCAACTTCCTGAACCTGATGTACAGCCGCGGTCCTTTGTTGAACAAAGCAATGGGCACGAACTTCTCGGTATCGAACAGCCTGCTGGATGCCTTGGAACAGGCATCTACCCGCACGGTGGAGGAGATGCTGGATGAGCTGGAAGAGTACCGCCTGGGTGCCGGCACAACCGGCATGACTGGAATCTCTATCACGGCAGAAAAAATCAGCCTGACCTTTGCCGGTCCGCTGACGCAGGAGAAGGTGAGTGCATACACAGAACTTTGTTCCGCTATGAACCGGATGGCAGTTACCCAAAAGCGGATTCAGGCAAAGACCGTCAACGATGCCAATGAGAAGTACGCACTTCGCATCTGGCTGATCCGACTGGGTCTGAACGGGGATGAACACAAGACCATCCGCAAGCTCCTGATGCAGAACCTTTCCGGTCATGCGGCATTCCGCACCGAGGAAGATGCCGAAAAGTTCCGGGTCAAGGAAAAGGCAAAGCGGGATGCCCTGAAAGCCGCGAAACAGGCGGCACAGGGCGGCGTTTCTGCCGCCGAGGAAACGGCCGAAGCGGCAGCGGAATCCCCCACACAGCCCGACTGTGGGGCAGACGGCGCACCCCAGGCGCAGGAGGCGGGAGCGTGAGCTCCTGACCCCTTATGGGGGCCGCCGGATAAGAGAGAGCTTCTTCCATTGTACCGATATTAACTCTGAAAATGTACAGTATCAAGTGTGTTTTTCCCTATAATGTACACGATCTTTGCCTTGAATGATCGGTGATTATTTGACCCTTTATGGCCTTGCTATCCTCCCCACATGACGGTAATATGCACATACCGCAAGGGGAACAGAACAAGACAAAAGGAGATAAACACCATGAACGATAAGACCAGAGAGCAGATCGAAGCCATGAAGATGCAGACCATCGGGGTCGAGGTTGAGATGAACAACATCACCCGTGAGAAAGCCGCCAGAAAGGTTGCCGAGTTCTTCGGAACGACCGCATGGTACGCAGCCGGCGAGTACGGGTACATGAGCTGGGCTTGCAAGGACCAGCAGGGCAGGGTTTGGAAATTCCAGCGAGACATCAGTATCCACGGACCGGAAGCTGAAAAGTGCGAGATGGTGACCCCAATCCTTACCTACGAGGACATCGAGACCTTGCAGGCAATCATCCGACTGCTCCGCAAGGCTGGCGCAAAGTCCAGCCCCAGCCGGGGATGCGGTGTTCACATCCACATCGGCAAGGGCAGCCACACCCCCAAGACCCTGCGGAATCTGGTCAACATCATGGCAGCACATGAACAGCAAATCGGCAGAGCGATTCGCATCGATGCAGGCAGAACCGGACAGTATTGCCGAGTGGTCGACCCCAGATTCCTTGACCAGCTGAACAAGAGAAAGCCGACGACCATGACCGAGCTTGCCGACATCTGGTACGCCGGCAACCACGCAGACTACGGCAGAACGGCACACTACAATGAAAGCCGATACCATATGCTGAACCTCCACGCCACCTTCACCAAGGGCACGATTGAATTCCGGCTTTTCCAGTTTGCCGACCCCAGCGACGGCAAGCAGAACGGACTTCACGCCGGTGAGCTGAAAGCCTACATCCAGCTTTGCCTCGCAATGAGCCAGCTTGCCAAGATGGTGAAGACCGCAAGCCCCAAACCCCAGCAGACTGACAACGAGAAATACGCAATGCGGTGCTGGATGCTTCGGCTGGGTTTCATCGGGGACGAGTTCAAAACAGCACGGGAGATCCTTCTGCGGAATATGGAGGGCAACGCAAGCTGGCGCAACGCATAAGCGCCGACTTGCACGGGCACCTATCGGGCGGGCAACCGCCCTTTAGGCGGTAGAAGGAGGGCGATACGCCATGAAAAATGAAACCAGAGAAACCGCACCCGGCAGAACGTTCCGGGTGGTCATCACCGAGACCCTCAAACGGGTGGTCGAGGTCAACGAATCTGAGATCAAGGAACCCACGATGGATGAGGCCGTCCAGGCGGTCAGCGACTGGTGGCACAACGGACAGATCGTTCTGGAAGCTGAGGACTTTGACGGCGTGGACTTTTCCGCAGCGGAAGGCGGTGAGGTCGGTGATTGATCACTTCCGGTTCGACAAGGGTGGGATCAGCAGAAAGCCGTCCCGGTACTATCTTGCCTACGGCAGCAACCTTGACATGGAGCGGATGGGGCACAGATGCCCCTATGCGGTGCCGGTCGGTGTTACCGAAATCTACGGATACCGACTCCTGTTCAAGAAAAGCAAGACTGGGTGCTACGCCACCATCGAGCAGGATGCCAATGAAAGCGTCCCAGCTGTGGTATGGCTGCTTTCCGAGTTTGATGAACTGCTGCTGGATCGGTATTAACAGTAAAAATGTGCTGTATGCGGCGACAACCGCACACGCTAAGGGAATGAAGGTCATTGGACTGACGGGAGCAAAGGACAGCAAACTGAAGGATATGAGCGATGTGTGCATCAAGGCTCCGCAGACCGAGACCTATATGATTCAGGAACTGCATTTGCCTATCTATCATTGCCTGTGCCTGATGCTGGAAGCTAGGTTTTTTGCGTGATTATGACTAAGCCATGCTCAAAACATGGCTACGCCATCCAGATATGCTGCCTCTATATCATATGAAAAAGCCGCGCCGATGTTAGCAGATACAGACCCGTCAGGAGTCGTATGAATATGGCTGTTATCAATCATCAGCTTTGCGGGATTACCGTTCGCATCCTGTATTTGCAGCAGAACACCGCGCTTGCCGGCAGAACATATCTGACGTGACGTGAGTCTGACAGATGTATCACAACTCTGCGGATAGTTTGTAGTCAATTCTTGATAGAGCTCTGCAATCGGTGTACTATGATTTGTATCAAGGTTTTCCGATTTATTCTTTATTGTGTTTTCCAAGCCCGCAAGTGTAAATCCATCTCCTAAAGCGTCAGCAGGCACCCATGTGCCATCTAAGTTGGCAGCCTTATACAAAAGCTGTCCGGATTGTTTTTTTACTCGTATCTTAACCCCCTCGAACTGCAGAAGCTTTGCAAGGTCAGCAAAGGTTAAGACATTCGGAAGTATCTTAGCTATGCGCTCACGAATAAATAGCTGTTCGGCAGCGTTATCCTCTAAGCGCTCCACGAGGCCGGTATACGTAAACTTGTCGGTATCGGCCAGTGATGTATCTCTGATTGCACGCCCCGCGCCCTTTAGCAAGTAGGTCATATGCTTGCCGCGCTGGCAAACAGAAATGCCCAGTTCCTGCGCCATTTGCAGGAACTGGGCATAATTGGTGGCACGCTCCAAGCAGAAGTTAAGCTTTTTGCGGACTTCAGTACGATTGCTGGTTGTGCGTTTCTTCTGTATGTAAGTGGGGTAGAGCTGGCCTAGCTGTTGCGGATCTTTAATAACAGACAACTGTGATTCCATGCAGAGCCGATCAGAGATACTACGGATTTGCTGCGCGGTGCGGTAGGGAACAGTGCGCAGCTTTTTATAATCATAAAAAGAAACGGCGTTGATAATAATATGGTTATGTATAGAATCTTTATTGATATGGGTGGCAACGACAAACTCGAATTTTCCATCGGTAAATTCCATCGCAAGCTTGCGACCTAACTTGTGGGCCAGCTCCGGCGTGACGGCATCATCCGGTGAAAAGGATTGAATGAGATGGTAGGCAAGATTCCCTTGTTTTTTCGCACTTGCATTTCGTGCTTTGCGTGCCATTGCTGCAGTAACGGAAAAATCAAGCACAGCAGTCTGTGGGGCGGTATTGTAACCTGAAATCAATTCCTGTCCATCGGTTTTGTCAGGATTTTCTATGTAGTTGATTGCATCGCCAAGCCGAACTTTTACCGCATGAATTTTGGTGATAGCCATAGTAGATTCCTTCTATGTTAGAAACAGGTGAAGATTGCCACTCAGGGCTGGGTGAAAATCGTCAATAACAGACAAAAACAAATAGCGATTCTCGCACGCCCGCTTACGAAAGACATGATTGGGGCTTGCATAGTATTCCGTTGCATACATATTAGACTAGTTTTCGCAGAGCTTTCACCAATCGTTCCTGATAGAGCGATTTCAGCTGTAAATATTCACGTCGCAATTGCTCAACATCATTGGTGCTAACAGATTGATTCGTGTTACAGCGCTTAGCTACTTGGTTAATGTTACCTGAGATATGACTCAAGCTAGATGAAATTTCTTTTATAACAGAAAAATCATAATGCTTGACTTTACCGGTAAGCAGCATCTCCCGACAATAGGCAGAAAAGTTCGACATATCAGATTCCACCATTTTGTTTTGGATTATTTCTAATTCTTGTTCTGTAAAGTATAGTAGCTTTCCTATTGAACGCTCGCGATTCTTTTTCATTTGCACAATTCTCCAAAGGAAGTCTGGCTTCAAATTAAAGAAGCTTACGGGAAAACGGGTTTTAGGGTGTCCCTAAGAGGCATGTGTGTATAAACACATGCAATGCTTGCTAACGTTCGCTTTCGCTCACGTTACCCCTTCGGGCCGCCCTGGCGGTACTTCTGCCGAAACCAGAACAGTCCGGCTCCGATAAAAACGATGGGCAAAAAGTCCAGCACATTCCAGAACGGATTTTCTGACTTTTTGCTCTCCTGTACAGGTTGAGAAGAGGTCAGCTCCGGTGTCGGCGTTGCGGACGGCGCAGCGGTAGCCGGTGCATTATAGGCTGCCGCGCGCTGTACCGTGGCATTCTCGTCACGGCTGGGCGTGCACAGCTCGGCGTCTGGATTTTTTGTGTCCGTTACTGTCAGGTGAAAGCTTGCGCCGTCATCGGTATTCAGCTCCTTCTGCTCGCACTCGAACTGGTAGCGCTCCGCTGCATCGCCCACAACGCGGGCAGATAGAAGCGCATACAGTCCGCTGTCAGCCTCCGTGCAAACGGCGGCCAGCTGATTGGATTCGTATACATCCAGCGCGTATACTGTACCGCTGTACAGGTTCTGCAGGTAGACGATACAGTGTTGAGAAAAGCCGACTGGTGCCGTCAGGTATGAGCTGACCTGGGCCGTTATTGGCTGATAGTCGGCGGGTGGTTGGCGCAGCGGTTGCGGCGTATAGTAGCGTGTCTGCCCGGTTACTTCCGTGAACCAGCTCTCACCTGCAAACTCATATTGCAGCTCATACTGACCACCAGCCTCTACCTGCAAAAAGGTGGTGCCATCAACCTCGCGCAGCGGCCAATCGTTTAGAGCATCGTATTGAACAGCGGCATTGCAGTAATAGATGCCCTCCGGCAACGTTACAGCCTGGCCATACTGGTTCAAGCCGTTCAGTACTACAAGAACAGCATCCGTATCATTGGGGCCGCTGCCCAGAGTGACCAGCACGGAACGTTCCTGCAGCTCCGCGGGAACATCTACCAAGGATATCGCAATTTCGCCGTATCCCGCCGCATGGCAGGGCGGTGCCAGCGCCATGACAAACGGAACAAAAAACAAAATCGCCAGAACTCTTTTCATAAAAGCCTCCTTAAAATCCGGCATAGGTAAAGTAATGGCAACCGCGGCTCTTCATCCATGCGTTGGACATGTTTACGCAGACGCCGTAGCCATAACAGCATTCGATCCACGCGCCGCCGCCAAGCGCCATCTGCACATGGCCTTGCTCTCCGCCCGCGGCATAGACGACCCGCAGATCGCCCGGCTGGACCTCAGCAGGGGAGATTGCCCGCAAGTCACCGGTGCGGCCATAGGCGGCTGTATTACCGGCTGAGAACGGCAAGCCCTGTGCCCAGTAGCAGTACTGCACAAAGCTGGAGCAGTCCAAATTCATCCCGACGCTGGCATTGCCGGGGCCGCCGCGCAGCGACGAGGGTTGTCCGTACACAAAATGACCTTGGCAGCTAATGGCAAAGGCTACGACCTGCCCACGCGCGGTGTCGGGATCGATGTTCAGTCCGGCCAGCAATGCCTGCAGCTCGTCAGCAGTCAAAGCGGAGCCTACCGAACGGCACTTGATGCCGTCCGCAACGCCGTAAAGCGCCTCCCAGTCCATACGATACAGCAAGGACGCCCATTCCACGTTGCCATAAGCGTCCGCGCCGTTCTCGTACCAGCCCTTGAAGCCCGCCGCACCGGGCGGCAGCGCTATAGTTTTCGTAAAGCGGGCAGTGACCGCATTGCCCGCATACGCATTGCCGTACTGATCCTGTTTGATGACTGTACGTGTCAGCGTACCGTCGTTGCTACTTTCGGCCAGTGCCTTCAGATTGCCCGTGCCCCCGTCCGCACCATTGGGGGCTTCGGTTTCCGGGTCAGCATAGCGGTCATAGCCGGTCAGGTAAATGGTGCAGTTTAGATCATAATGGCCGTATTGGCCGTTGTGCAGTTCTCCGGGACACCATGGGATAGCAGTTGCGTTGGCAAAGGTCACGGTATAGTCCTTCGTCATGACTTCGTCGCCGTCAGTGGTTTCGACTGTAATGGTAGCGGTGCGCTCATTCGGGGCATAGAACCAATCATTCAGCTCGCCCTTGTAGAGATTCGCGCTTTCATCCAGCACGATACTGCCGGTGCAATTCTCTGCGGCGATTTTGCCGTCGACAACTTGGGTGTAGTTATCCGGAAGGGCACACAGCTCTGACCGGGTGGCCCCATCCGGGAAAATGACAGGAAAAAAGACGGTCACATCGTGTGTGCCGCCTTCGATCCATTCGGGGCGGCTGCTGCCTTCCGCGTGATCGTCACTCCATTCCCATATTCCGTTGCGGTAGTGCCCGCATTCTTCGTTGCCTTGGGCACAGGTATGCGTTTCGCATCGGTACTCTGTGATGGTCACGGTCTCGCCCTCGCTGCGGTAGCCATTGACGCAGCCGCCATAGCTGATGCAGGAGTAGGGCGCTGACTCCCGCGCGGTAATTTCCATGCCGTAGGCTGTCAGGGCGCGGCAATATTGGGTAAATGGCACGTCGTCCGTAAAAGCCGCAAGCTCCTGTGAACTGGGCCAGTCCTGCTGATAATAGACCGCGGCCATCGAGATGATCTCCGCTGTATCGTTATAGATGCCGTTGGCGTAGCTCCATGTGACGCCATGCTGCATATTGTTGCTGCGCTGGCCGGTCAGCGTGTCGTAGCCGTAGGGGTTGCCATTGGGGTCAACATCGTTGCGAAAGGCCCTGCGAAGCTCATCAGTGGCAGCTTCATTGCGATATGTATTGATGCTTTCGACAAGCTGCTGAATATCCTCCGGCCTGTCGGCACACAGCACGCTGGTCGTTGCAGTACCGCCCATCTGGCCTAGCAGCCCAATAATCAGCAACAACAGAACGATTGTGCCACAAATAAGCGCCGTCCTGCCGATAGAAGCAAGCGCTTTGACAGGATGGGCAAAGAACCGTGCCACTTTGATTACGCTATGACCGGCCTGAAAGCCTGTATTACTGATGATACCCGGCGCACGGTCAGCAAAATCATCCGCACTGGTCGAGAAGGTCTCTGCATAGTGCAGAGCGGTACGTGCACCGGCAGAGCCGATTTGTACCGCAGAGCTTCCCAACTCCATCCGCAGCACGTCGCCGCCTGTGTGTAGGACCTCCTCAGCGGTACGCGTGCCGTCCTGCACGTCCTTGATGCCCTTCACGGCGTAGCTGCCCAGTATGCCGACGTCCTTCGCAGCAGTCCCGAGAAACGTCTCCTGCATAATTAGTTCCGCCGCCGCGCCGTGCACACCGAGATCCTGCGCAGCATCGGTGGCAAAGTCCTCTTGATAGCTGACCAACCCGCTTGCACTCGTGATGCCGTGCGCTGCGGCTGTTGTGCCGCGCATGGCAGGGGAGCGGTAGCCGTTTGTCTGCTGATTGCACAGCAGTTCGTAGTAGGCATTGCTGCGGCTGGCACGGGGCGTGTTGGTACCGGTGATATATTTTCGGTTGCCTTCGGCGGGAGGTGATAAGCTTTCTGATACATCATCGCTATCGTCTGAAATGGTATCTTTCGTTTCACTTACATAATCGTCATTCGACAGTAGCGACTCGGTTTGCTTTTCAGTGCTGTCCAGCAGTTCCTCGCCGTTTGATGCTTCATCTACCTGATTGTGCAGGCTTTCCGATATGTCAGTATCGGTATGGAATAAAGGTTTGTCGCTATAATTTTGCGTGAATAGTTCTGACATGGCAGACTCCGTGAGGTTGTTTTTAGAGATGTGCTGGTGTAAGCATAACGCATTAAGACTTTCGATTAGGAGATGTATCCATTAGCCTGAACAGCTCGGTATCCTTCGGAAAATCGTTGTTGAAAGGCACCACCGTCTTAGACACGATCAGCAGTCCGCTGCCGACCTCTGCATTCTCGATATACCGCTTTTCCTCGTTGGAAATGTGCAGCAGCCGCGCCAGATCGTTGGCATCGTCGGGAGACTGGTTCAGCAGCTTGATATATCCGCAGTCGGACAGCATTCGGCGCGCGTCCTCGTTGTCCAGCACCGAACGCACGTGCTGGGTGATGGAGGTCAGAATCGCACCCCACTTGCGGGCGCGGCTGGACAGCTGAAAGTAAAAGTCCGTGCAGTCCTTGTTGCCCAGCAACTGCTGAAACTCGTCTGTAAACACCCATGTGCGGCGGCCCAACACGCGGTTCCGAGTGATGCGGTTCCATACCTGATCCAGCACGGTCAGCATGCCGATAGACTGCATCGACTTGCCCAGCTTGACCGTGTTGAAGCAGATGCTATGATTCTGCACGTTCACATTGGTCTGGTGGGCAAACAGATCCATGGAGCCACTTACATATAGCTTCAACGCTGTAAGCAGTGGCTTGACTTCCTCTCCCTGCAACGCAAGATTTCTATAAAAGTCGTGCAGCGTTGGCATTTCCTCGCGCTTGGAATTTGCCATATAGCGTTGGTAAGTCAGCCCGGCAGCCACATCAATAAAGGTCCGCTCCTGGGGCGACAATTCGGAGCTGTGCAGAATCAGCTGGCAGAAATTCTGCAAGAACTGACTTTTCAGTCGGATGGGGTCCTCGTCGTCGCCGTAGTCCTCGGTAATGTCCATGGGATTGATATGGGAGGGGCTGGACGCGGAAATGTCAATCACTACGCCACCCATGGCTGTAACGAGATGCGTGTACTCCTGCTCTGGGTCGATGAGAACAATATCATCATCTGGCCAGCGAAGCATGATATTGGTGACCATCTGCATTACCGAGAAAGATTTGCCGTAGCCCGTCATACCCAGTACCATACCGGCAGGGGCGGGCAGCAGCTTGCGGTTGCACAGAATCAGATTCTTACTGCGGGCGTTGATGCCCTCGTACAGTCCGCCCGGCTGGAACAGTTCCTGTGTGGTGAACGGCACATAGATGGCCGTGCTGACGGTTTCCAGCGTGCGCTCCAACCCGAGCCATTTCTTGCCAAGCGGCAGCATACTGTTCATGGCGTTGCGCTGCTCATACAAAATGCTGTCAAAGCGGCAGGTCTGCTGCTGTACGGTGCTGCAAATGCGCCGCACGCGCTCATCCAACTGCGCATTGGAATCGCCATAGGTGTGAATGAGGATGCAGACTTTGAAGATTTTTTGGTTTTTGGTTGTAATGTCATCCATCATCTGCTCTGTGTGGTGCATTTTAGATTTCAGATCATAGCTCACAGCTATGCTGGCAGGCATATTTCGCTCGCGTGCTTTGGCAATGGCATCGTATTCTTCCTTGTGCATATAGGCAAGCTTTTTCTCAATTTCCTGGACAGCTTCTGCCTGGTCCATAGCGTCAACATGCATTGTGATGACGTGGTCAAAAGAAAGCTCCGATAGCATAGAGAACAAACCATTCTTCATTTCCGGTGCTATGCCCCGCAGATACATTGTCTTGCCGATTTTATCGCCAAACTGATAGCGGTCACGGTAAACGGCGCGCGAGTCGTCATGTTCCGGGTGCCAGTTGTAAGAGCTGGGTGAAATAAAATCCTTCGTAGTAAGGTCATCCTCAGCCAGCAGCCAGTCATAAGAAAAGCTCATTTCCTCGTTGGGCCGCATGATGCCTTGTAACAGGCTCAGGCGCTCAATGCCGGACAAGAGCCGCGTACTGCTGCCCATACGCTTGAAGTGATCGGCAATATCTGCAGCACGGTTTTCCAGCTGCTCTTTCGCCTGCTGGTAATTTTCGGCGTGCAGGCTGAAGGTGACGTACTTTTCACGAATCAGGCCGTTCTGACCGCGCAGGGCTTTTTCCGCCACAACTTGGTTCATCTCCTCGGCGTAGCGGTCACGGTCATTCCCGCGCAGCGGCAGGAAGGTGTCGCGGCGGAACTGCTCCTCGTCCATGCTGCGGGTGACAAGGTTGATTTCTAGATGCAGCGAAGGATCGAAATAGTTCAAAAACTCACTGTATTTCGTAAAAATGTTCTTTTGCTCTTCCAACATAGCGATTTGGAAGTTCACATCGGTGAAAGCCATCGTCATCGAGAAAAGTCCCGGCTCCACCTCGCAGATGCCATCCTGCGACATACTCAGGTATTGCAGGCAGTCACTGGCTCTCTGTGGCACTTTGCGTGCGGTAATGCGCTTTTTTGCATGCTTTTCGGCTTTCTTTAACTGCTTTGCGTGCTGCCGCCGTTCTTTGGCGGCTTTCCTTTTTTCTCGTTTTAACGATTTCTCCTGTGCGAGCAAAGACTCCAACACACTCGGTTCGATGGGCAAATCGGCGTGCTTTTTTGGTAAAAACATAATTTTTCTCCTGACGGGGGCAGACTGCGACCTCGGCGGGGCCGCAGTACCATGCCCAGTAGATTTTTACAAGCTTTTCAAACGGATACCCGTTATGACTGATAAAGCCCAGCCCAAGAAAGGGTAAGACTTCTACCATAACAATATAGGAAATCAGCTGAACATCCAACTGAAGCCATTGCAGACAAACGAAGCAGCTTGCTATGGCCAGCACGGCAGCGACACCAAAGCAGGCCAGCTGACGCAGTGAAAGCCCGAGAAAGAATTTCTCGTGATATTCCGTGATTTCGAGATTGGTTTTTGTTGAGAGCATAGGTGAACTCCTCCATTAAATGGCGCTGGTGATGGCTTTGGTGAATCGTCCGCTCATAAACACGGCCACCAGCAGAATAACGGATTTGCCCAGCATGGCCCAGGCCTGCTCGGTAATGTCACCGCCACTGCCCAATGAAGCTGTCAGGGCAGGGTAGAAGCCAATGACAAGATAGAGAACGACCCCTTGCAGCGCCACCGCCATGTAGTTTTTCAGGAAGTTTACAGCAATACCATGTAGCTCCCGATAGCAGAGCGTGGCAATTGGCAGGGAAGCCAGAGCATTATAAACGTACAGCTCAATGAAGCGGGCCGCAACGATGGTATTGATCACAATGTTGACAAGACGCAGCATCCAGCTTACGACCATAAGCTCCATAGCCACAGGCATATTACCGATGCCGCCCGGAAGTGCGCTGATAGCGTTTTCGATGTCGACCTCGGTGTTGACCTGTCCGCTGCCCACATAACCGGCTATGCCGTTTGTCACCGTGGCCGCTACCTCAAACATCGCATTTAGAATTTCCATGGAGTGTAGAACAGCCCAGCGGCAAAGCGTGATTTTCAGCATGACCAGCGCCACCTGTTGAATCGTAAAAGCTGTGCTGCCGCCGTTCATGGCTATGGTCTGGGTGAAATTGTACAGTTCCAAAACCATAAAAAGTGCCAGAAGGGTAAGTGCAATCGGCATGACTACGCCGGAGCTGATAGAATCTGCATAGCCGGCCAGTGTGCTGTTCCAATCGGTCAGACTGCTCAGCAGACCGGAGTTCTGCCCCATAGCGTTTACGGTGGCCGAAATGCCCGCCAGTTGGCTTCGTATCGTATCCTCAAAAATAGCGCATACCTCCCATCAACTGACCGTCAGCGTGCCAAAGTAGGTAGCAACGGCAATGATCAGCACGCCGCCCGCAATCGACCATGCACCGCTGCTGATGCCGGGGCCGTTGTGGTCCTTGAGGTTGGTGCCCAGCGTGACTGCACCGAAGAGCAACAGCAGGCCGCCTGCAAAATTGACAACATTCGTGATAAGAGAAGTGATTGTAGATACCATTTCCATATGAGTTTCCTTCTTTCCTTCCTTTGTCAATCATAAAGCAAAATATATTTATAAAATTCGTACATTTCTATTGACATTCTCGGTGCAGTCAGTTATAATAATCAAGCTGATTCGAGACAGCCCGGTTGACCGGGTGTAGCGCAGTTTGGTAGCGCGCTTGAATGGGGTTCAAGAGGCCGTGAGTTCGACTCTCGCCACTCGGACCAAACAGTGAGTTGAGTTTTTCAACGCGGAACCGCTAAGTTTGAAAGAACTTGGCGGTTTTATTTTTTTGCTTTTTTGCGGTGAAAATAGGGCCAGTTCTAACCGATTTTATCCAGCAGGCAAAGATCGCTGCATATTTGCTGCAATGCCTTGCTTTCTTTTGGTATCCAAATGTCCGTAAATATTCGCCGTCATCTTTATATCAGGATGCCCTAACCATTCCTGCACGTCCTTCAAGCCAAAGGATTGGGACAGTATTAAAACTCATGTGTAACTTCAAAACTTTCGATAAAGTGTGAAAAGTCGGGAGCTTGGAACGCTGCGGATATTTAACTGTTTGGAGCATCCACAAAAAACGGACAAACATATGCCGTGTGCCGATAAGACAG
>ERZ773113.970-NODE-970-length-14871-cov-7.454779_pt1 | contig 14871 bp, 9 predicted proteins | sample MGYA00580565_ERZ773113 | MGnify/ENA primary metagenome ERZ773113 (study PRJEB29015, sample SAMEA2737827) | human gut metagenome | biome: human gut; feature: human-associated habitat; material: faeces | place: China | collected 2012 ...
GGGCGGGCGAATCATCGCCCGCCCCGCTTTTAACATTCAGGTTTCGCTATTTTGGTTCAGATCAGCCTGCATTCAGGGCAGCTTCGGTCTTCCAGCCATCCACAAAGGCGGTCACAACAGCGTTCCAATCGCCAGTGCCGGCTGCGTAAGCAGTCAGAGCAGAGCCAACGCCGTTCTTCCAGTTTTCGGAAGGCATGGTGGAGAAGCACCAGGCAACAGGAGTCTTGCCCTCAGCGGTCAGAGCATTATCAACCTTAACGAAGAGGTTGGGGGATTCCTGAGCATTCTTGAAGGGGATAACAAAGCCCATATCGTTTGCCATGGCCTTGGTGCCCTCATCAGAGCTGACGCACCAGTAGATGAAGTCGAGAGTTGCATCGATATCTGCCTGGTCGGCTTCCTTGTTTACGCACCAGTAGTTCTCGGTGCCGGTGCACAGGCCCTGGTTAGCCTCATCGCCCACGCCAATGTAAACGGGGATCATGGTCAGGTCGTCATCGGTGAAGGGCTTGCCATCGCCGACGAGGTTGTTATATTCCCAAGAACCGTTCTGGAAGAAGACGGCCTCATTGTCCAGGAACTCGTTGCGGCTGTCATCGCCAGTCTTGCCAGCCAGCTCAGTAGGAGCACAGGTGGAGTTGTTGATGTACAGGTCAAACATGTCCTTGTAGTTATCCAGGTAGGTGCCCTTGATGGCATCCGTGGTGCCGATGCCGTCAGCCTGGTACTCAAAGTAGATGGGCAGGTTGGCCAGGTGGGTCTTGAAGCGCCAGTCAGAGGAAGAATCCATACCGGCGGAGGTGAATGCTGCAAAGCCAAGTTCGTCCTTGCGGGCGGTGATGTCCTCGGCAACCTTCTTCAGGTCTGCGAAGCTCTTGATATCATCGGTGGTGTAACCGGCCTTTTCCAGCAGGGTCTTGTTGGTGATCAGGCCGTAGCTCTCGATAACGTAGCCGACGGCCACGGTGGCGTCGCCATCTTTCAGGGCGTAAGAATCGCTGGTCAGGTCGCCCAGGATCTTGGAGCCGGTCAGGTCATAGCAGTAATCCTTCCAGTTGGCCAGGCCGACAGGGCCGTTGACCTGGAACAGGGTGGGCGCATCGCTCTTGGCCATTTCGCTCATCAGAGTGGTTTCGTACTGGCCGGAAGCAGCGGTCACAACGGTAACGGGAACGCCGGTCTCTTCGGTGTAGGTCTTTGCCAGGGCCTGCCAGGCTTCATCCTGCTCGGGCTTGAAGTTCAGGTAGTAGACCTTGCCGGCGGCAGTGGTATCTGCCGTGGCGGCTGCTTCGGAGCTGGCAGCTTCGGAAGAAGCTGCGGTGCTTTCTGCAGCAGAGGAAGCAGTGGAAGATGCGGTGGAGCCGCAGCCTGCCAGCAGGCCGGCAGCCATCATGGATGCCAGGGCGAGAGAGATTGTTTGCTTGGATTTCATGGTATTGTCCTCCTTTTTAAGTGGAACCAGTTGCACCGTTGCGGACCGGTGTGGTTCACGGGTTGGTAACGTTTCCAACCTTTCTGTGGCTTTATATTACACCCATGTTTTGCAAAAATCAATCGTTTTTTGGATTTTGAGTGCAAGATTGTAGCCTTGCACGAATAACAACCGTTTTCCTTGTCGAATATAACAAGAAAGTAGTATCCATTTTGATGAAACGTTTCAATTTCACGGCAAAATGCGACTTTATAAACCAAAAGCAGCCCCGCGACGGCGGGAGCTGCTTTTGATTGTCATATTTTAGCGCAACTTGTTTCGCACCTGCTGGTAAGCGAACCAGTAGAAAGCGGCGTGGTTGGTGCTGGCGGTGCCGTTGGCGGAGGCATACATGCCAACGGTGCAGCCGGTAAAGCCGCCGGTTATCTCGGTGCTCAAAAAGCTCAGGTCAACATCCTTGGCAACGCAGGCGGTTTTGCCATTGCATTCTTTGCGGGTAACACATGGATTTTTCGGTGCATTTTCGGCCCGGCCCTTACACTTTTTTCGTTTCCGCCTGCACCAGGGCGCGGTACAGGGTAAAATCCGGCACAGGAGCCGCCGGGGCACCAGGCAGTGGAGCCTGCCAGGCGGCATAATCCGGCCCGTCCCCGGCCGCGCGGGGAATCGCCATCAGACCGGTCAGAACACGGGCGGTCAGTGCGCCGTCCAGCATGGTATCGCTGCAAAAGCCGGCCCAGAACCCACTTTTGGGCTGCAGCAGAGCCGCCATGGCACCAAAATCATCCGCCGCACGGCCCAGGGTGCAAAAGCAGTTCTGCCAGTCCTTATCCAAAAACTGCTCCCGCGCGGTGCAAAAGCGCACCGCCCCGCGCAGGGCGTACAGGTACAGCCGCACGCTGAACACCACCTGCTCCTGCCAGAGCGGCGTGGTGGCCCGCCCGGCGTAAGAACAGCCGGGCAGCAGCGTTTCATAATTTTCCAGCGCGGAAGTGCAGAGCTGCTGATAGGCAGCCAGCTGTTCCGCATAGCTTTCTGCGGGCAGCAGAGCGGCAAGTTCCTGAATCGGGCCCTGCGTTTTGCCGCACAGCCAGGCCGAAGCAAACAGCCGGGTGCTGCGGGTCAGGAACGCTTCGCCCACCGGCTGCGGCGGGCTGCCCGCCTGCACGGCGCTTTCGGCACGGGCGCGCAGGCAGACCGAAAGATCCTCCAGTGCGCTGTCCGTCAGTGCCCAGCCATCCGGCGCACGGTAGGTACAGCGCAGGTAAGCCGTGCGCTGCGCGGCGCAGTCGGTATCCGGGGTACACCACAAAGCACCGGTCAGGTTCAACTCCATCAGGGAGGGGCGCAGGTCCCCGGTGCCAACCATCCAGAAGCTGCGCACCCCGCCGCGCCAGGCTCCCTGCAGCATTCCGTTAACGGCGGTATCGCCGCCGGGGTAGGCGGTCATGGGGTTGCCGGTCAGCTTATCGCGGCGGCAAAGGCTGAACCACAGCCCGTGCTGCGCGCCGGGACCAGGGCCACCCGCACTGCTGGCACTGGGGGCCGGGGTTAAAACGGGGATAACGCTATCCGGGATTTTGAGTTTTCCCTCCTGGTAGAGCGCAACGGTTTCGCCCTGCAGCAGAATATAGGCAGCGGCACCGGGCACCGTGGCGTTCAGCAGCTGCCATTGCTCTTGCAGCGCCGCAGTGCTGGCTGTGCCATCGGGGTCACCCCCCATCCCGTCAATGCCCAGCGCCCAGATGCGCGGGCTGGTTTTGAGAGTGCGGATAGAATCCTGCCAGATTTTATGGCGTTCTTCCAGGTTTTCCGCCGCAGCCTGCTGCGGGGCAGCCCCCAGCGGGGTCTGCGGGTTCTGCACAGGGCGCAGGCCCATGGCGGCGGCAAGGTCCGCCTGTTTGTCGGTGCGCACCATATTGCCGCGGCAGCGCAGCAGGGATTCAAAAATCATCTCCCAGCCGTTTTCGGTGGCATCCGCCCAGGCGGACAGCCATGGTGCATCCGAAAGATCCCACCCGCGCAGGCCGACAGCGGCGGCTGGCCCGGTAATGCGGCCCTCCGGCACAGTGGCAAAGGGTTTGGGCTCAAACTGCTGCTGGTTCCAGAACCAGAATGGTGCTACCCCCAGGTAATGACGGCTGATATCCAGCAGGCCGTACACCGCGCCCAAATCATCCGCCGCGCAGAGGGTGAGCTGGTTTTCCGTCACATCCAGCGTATAACTTTCCGGCGGCAGGGCGGGGGCAAGGCAGATCATCAGGCGGTTATCCGGCACAAAACTGGTGGTGGAAAGAGTCATTTCCATATCACGCCAAAAGCGCGCCACGGCATGCTGCACGGGCGCACTGGCCCACTGCGCTGTGACCCGTGTGGCACGGCTGAGCATAAAATCCATTGTTTTCCTGCCTTTCAATACACTCTACCATCATCCCCGCCGTATCGGCGCTTGGATGGATGCAGTATTCCCTTACTGGTCCAAAAATTCGCGGATCTCGGCTTCCACGGCACGCACCTCGCGCTCAAATGCGCGGGCGGATACCCGTAGCGCACCGTTGCCCAGAATAATGATCTGTTCCGCACCATCGGAGCTGACCACCCGCACGCGGTGGTTTTTGGCCAGCTCATGGGTGGCGCGCTCGATGAACATATCGGCGGTTTCGGCTTCGCGGGTATAAATCACATGCAGGTTGTGCCAGGTTTCTTGTTCCCGCCCGGCGCCCTTGACGCGGTAGGCGTCAAACACCAGGATGGGCACACACTTGCGGTAGCCCGCATAGTTGCACAGAATGTCCATCAACCGGCGGCGGGCGGCATCCAGGTTTTCCGCCGCAATCTTCTTTAATTCATCCCACGCAAAAATCACGTTGTAGCCGTCTACCAGCAGGTACTCCGGCCCGCTGGGCGGCGGTGCAGCGGGGGTACGGTTCTGGCTTGGCCCCACACTGCGGAAGGCTTTGCGCGCGGCAAGCTGGTCATGCTGACCTGCGGCTTCCCCCCGGCGCTTGATCGGCCCATAGGTGCGCTCAAAAATCGCCAGCAGCTCTTTGTCCTGCTCCAGTGTGCCGCAGTAAGCGGCAGCACGGCGGCGGGCATCGGATGCTTCATCGGAGGCATCCGCTTCTTCCTGTTTCGCCTGCTGGGCACCGGGCGCGTTGCGCCCCAGGCCGCTGGCCACATGGGCGTGGGCGGGAACTTCGCCCCATTTGACAAGGTAGCCCGCGCCGTGGCTGCAAAATACGGAATCCGCCGGGTTTTCAGTATCGGCATCCGGCTGGTAGCCAATGGCTTCCAGCACGGCTTCGGTGTTGTGGCAGGGCGCATAGCCGCGGGGCATACAGCTCAGGCGGCCCGCACCGCGGGTGTAGGCGGTCACTTCCCGCGCACAGCCCCGCATTTCGGCAACCGGGGCTTTGCCGGTAATGACGGCCAGGCCATCCTCGTTTTCCGGCGTGCTGAATTCCGCGCAGCGGCGCTGCAGATCGGCCATGGCGCGGCCAACACAGTCCTGCGGGACTTCCAGCCGGAAGTCATACCAGGGTTCCAGCAGGACCGCCTGCCCCCGGGCCGCCGCGGTGCGCAGCCCCTGCCGCACGGCGCGGTAGGTTGCCTGGCGAAAGTCCCCGCCCTCGGTGTGCTTGATGTGGGCACGGCCTGCCGTCAGGGTGATTTTCACATCGGTCAGCGGCGCACCGGCCAGCACGCCGGGGTGGCTGCGCTCCGCCAGGTGGGTCAAAATCAACCGCTGCCAGTTCAGGTCCAGCGCATCGGTGCGGCAAATGCTGGCAAACTGCAGGCCGCTGCCCGGCTCGCCGGGTTCCAGCAGCAGATGAACCTCCGCATAATGGCGCAGCGGTTCATAATGGCCCACGCCCTCCACCGGGGCAGAGATGGTCTCTTTGTATAGAATGCCGCCCTCGCCGAAGGCCACTTCCAATCCAAAGCGGCTTTGCAGCACGCTCTGCAAAATTTCCAGTTGAATTTCACCCATCAGCTGCAGGTGGATCTCGCCCAGAGCGGCGTTCCACACCACATGCAGCTGTGGATCCTCGTCCTCCAGGGTGCGCAGGGCCAGAAGGGCATAGTGGGGGTCAGCTCCTTCCGGCAGCTCCACCCGGTAGTTCAGCACCGGTTCCAGTATCGGCTGGCGGGCATCCGGCTGTACGCCAAGGCCCTGTCCGGGATAGGTTTTTGTGGGGCCCAGCACCGCACAGACGGTGCCCGCCGGGGCTTCGCTGACCAGGCGGTATTTGCTGCCGGAGTAGACCCGCAGCTGGTCGGCCTTTTCTTCAAACTCCACACGGGCATCTGGGCGGGATACCAGGTTGGATTTGACTTTCAGCACGCCGTCCGTCACTTTCAGGTAGGTCATGCGCGCGCCGGATTCGTCTGCCCCGATCTTGAAGATGCGCGCGCCAAAGCTGCCGACGTCCGGCGGCATGCGGGTATCCCGCTGCAGACCATTGAGCAGGTCGTCAATGCCATCCAGCCGCAGAGCCGCGCCAAAATAGCAGGGGAACACCTGCCGCCGCGTGATTGCCGTGATGAGATCCGCCTGCGGCACCGTTCCTGTTGCCAACACGGCTTCCATCAGCGGTTCACTGCACACGCCAAGGGCTTCGGCGCGTTCTTCCGCCGGAACGGTGGGGGTAAAGTCCACACAGCCATCCCCAAAGCGGCCCCGCAGCTCCCGCAGGCGCAGGGCTTTGTCCGCACCGGGCAGATCCATTTTGTTGACATAGATAAAGGTTGGCACATGGTAGCGCTCCAACAGTCGCCACAATGTCATCGTGTGGCTTTGGATGCCGTCCGTGCCGGAAATGACCAGCACCGCATAATCCAGCACCTGCAGCGTGCGCTCGGCCTCCGCCGAAAAGTCCACGTGGCCGGGGGTATCCAGCAGGGTGATCTGGGTCTCTTCCAGCGGGGTGCCCGTCACCGTTCCGGCCGGCAGGGTAAGCACGGCCTGTTTGGCAAAAATGGTAATGCCGCGGGCTTTTTCCAGCGCATCGGTGTCCAAAAATGCATCCCGATGGTCTACGCGCCCCAGCTTGCGGATGCTGCCCGCACGGTAGAGCAGTGCTTCCGAAAGAGTGGTTTTTCCGCTGTCCACGTGTGCCAGAACCCCAACGACCAGACGTTTCATAACTTTCCTAACCTCATTCACAGCGTTCCCGGCTGCTGCGCCAGGGGCACCGTTTATTTTTTGCACCGCCGCCCGCCGGGCAAGGGATATCTGCCGGATTTTGGCGATCCTTTTCTATTATAATAGTACCCGTTTTAACTAGGGGATTCAACCACTAATTTGCGCGGGCTTTTGTTTTTGGGGCAGGATGCAAAAAATATTTTATAAAGGGTATTGACATTGCGGGATGTGGATGCTATACTATTTAGGCACTCAAGAGAGAGCAACTAAATATCGCGGGGTAGAGCAGATGGTAGCTCGTCGGGCTCATAACCCGGAGGTCGCAGGTTCAAGTCCTGTCCCCGCAACCATTGAATAGGTTCCCACTTTTGAACCCGGTAACTCCGGTTTGAAGGTGGGAACTTTTCTTTTTATAAGCAGCCAGAATAGAACGCCGATTCATATTGGTTCGGCGTTTTCATGTTTAGTTTTCTATGCGGGCGTTGGCTGTTGTAGAAATTGATATATTCGTCCAGAACGGCTTGCAGTTCCTGCGGTGTGCCATACAGGTGGTGATAAAGCGCCTCCTTTTTCAGCGTGTGGAAAAACGACTCGCAGACGGAATTGTCGTAAGGTGTGCCGGGTGTGGAAAAGGATTGCTTTATATGAAGCTCTTTTAAATGTGCGCGGAAAATGTAGGATGTATACTGTGCGCCTTGGTCACTGTGGAACATCAGATCTTGCGGGGGATCCCGAGACTGGAAAGCGTCATCAAAAGCAGCAAGCGTAAGAGCTGTGTTGATGGAATCCGATATGCTGTACGAAAGTATACGCCGTGAGAACAGGTCCAGCACCACGCAGATGTAGTAATATTGGTCGAGCACTTTGATATAGGTGATGTCGCTGACCCAAATTAGATTGGGCTGAGGCTGGTCAAATTGGCGTGCTAACAAATTTCTGAAATAAGCACGCGGCAGACTTTTTTGATGCTCGGCCTTGTAGCGCGGTTTTGCAACGGATAATCCCATCTCCTTCATAAGACGAACGATGCGCTTTTCACTGACTTTGTAGCCTAGTTCTGCAAGTTTGTGATGAATTGGCTTTCTGCCAAAACGGTTCTTACTGTCGTGGAAGATTTGACGAATCAGAGGCTTCAGCTTTTCATCATTTATCTCATAAGAAGTCCGTTGCCCCTCGCGCCGCTTACGGTTGTAGTAAGTTCCTCGCGGTAGGCTTAGTGCGTCGCATAAAACGTGGATGGAATAGCGCCCGCACAATGCATTAACAGCAGCTACTTTTTCGTCGATGGAGGCTTTACTGCCGCACGGACACTGCCGAAGGACCTCTAATTCCAGCGCAAGTTTTTCAAAGTGGCGCTTAGATTTGTGGCTGGTTGCCCGGTTGGTGGTAATAGCCGCATGTACGGGATGAGCCTTATCAAATTTCTGCTTCCATGTAAAGAATGTGCTTTCAGCCATGCCATACTTGACTTGTGTTTCCGCGAAAGAGTGACCGAGCTCGTAGAAAAGAACGGCTTCATCTTTGATAGATTGCGAGTAATGCTTTTTGCCCATTGGTGAACTCCTTTACTAAAATAGTGTGAGGATTCCAGTATAGCAAAGGAGGCGAGAAAAGTATAATTATAGGCGATATTTCGACGTTCTATACTGTGAATATGTGCTAATTTTAAGGGAACGACTACATACAGAACAAAGGAGAAAAGCATGGATTTTATTAGCACAGGCACAGAGATACTTAAACAGGAAAACGTACTTACGCCGCGGCAAAAAGATATTATTGATACGGAAAAGGAAATGTTAAAATCTCCGTTCGATAGGAATACTGCGATTGGACAAGTAGAGAAAAATTGCATGAGCTATCCCGAACTGGCATTAGGAGTGACTGTGCCGATTGCGATAAGGGGACGTTCATTAGAACAAATGACGAATGATGATATACTAAAAATACTGCAATTGCAGTTTGGAATCCTGATGGCGGAAGAAGGGGTAAGAGGCATAAGAAATCAGTGATTTGCAAATCATAAATGGGACAAAATGCGAGTCATAAAATATAAGAAATCAAAGATATAATAAGTATAGAAAAAGGAATGTTGGAAACAACTTGAAGCCAACAGACCCTTTCGCTTTACTAAATAATAAGCACTACTATAACAATTTTGGAAGCCATGAGCAGATGCCAAAGACAAAAAAATGGGGGACCAACCGAAGTCAGTCCCTTGAAAGTCATATTGACTTTTGTTCTACGCTATATAGTATATGCGCTGTTGTACAAAAAGTCAACTATTTTCACAACAAATTCATAGCTGGAAATTAGTACTTCATTAGTTTCAAAAAACGATTTATTGCGCGTAAACTTCTGGTGAAATAAATCGTGCAACGTCTCATATGTGTGCTTTTTCGTTTCAATTGATGTGCATACTTTGTCAAATAGAAACAGTAATGCTATGAAATCATGAATAACAGGATTTGAAAGCTTAGTCTCTTTAGACTTTGACTTCTTTAATGCAGGAATCTTTGAAACATAACTATATACTTGTTTAGATGTAATGTTCTTCGCGGTAGGCGCTGAGTAAGGTGTACGAAGACTATTCAAAAGGCAGTTATTATGTGCAGCTGCATTTCGTATGCTACGCGCAGGGAAAATAAGATTACAAATCTTAGAGTTCCAGCCGCCGCTGCGGTCACTGTATAGTTTATACAATTTCTCAAATTGTCCGAATGTTAAAATTTCGACTGCGTTCCATACAGCATAGCCCTCACCTTCCATTTTGGCGGCAAGATCTCTACAATAAGAATTTTTTGCCTTGTTTTGAATCTCATCCTTTATTGAAGGATAGTGTTGAAAGAATGTGTCCATCAAATCGTAGCCATCCTCAGATAAATCGGCACTGATTGCAGAAATAAGCCCAACTTTTAGAAAATGTTCAATATCAACGGCAATAGAGATGACCTCTTTTCGCAAGTATGCATCAAGTAAAGAAAGTTCACGCAAATATGCAAAATCAAGGTTGTTATAGTTTCCGGTAAATTGATTCTTAGGATAGTCTTTTGCAAAGGCCTTAACCTTGAAAAAGTAATTACTGTTGCTCAAAAATTTAACAGCATCATCTTCTGGGCATATTTCAAACTGGATACCACAATGATCCCGCATATAACTGACTTGCTCAGTAATAGGAAGCTTTACCTTTTTAGACATCACAAAATCCTCGATAAAAAATGGTCTTTGCTAAGTATAACATATAGATAGATGAATAACAATCTTTAAATAATATAGGGAGCAATTTTTATCTGTGTATACAGGTAAGAGTAACTAAAATTCTTTGTGAATCGAACTTATGTGTCAAAACGATGGCATGCTCTTGTCTCATAATCACATACCGATTTTTCTTGTATACATTTTGATGCATTTAGATAGTTGTAAAGCACAAGGACATTTGGTATATTCATACTAAGGTAGGAAATGCTATATCATTCTTACATAAGAATGTAATAAGTGGAGGTCTGACTTATGAGATACCCGCTGAGTGTGAAAAGTAAAAGCGTTGAAACGTCAGGAATTCCAAGGGATTATAAAGAAGCCCTCTGTGAGTATGTATGGAATGGATTTGAAGCGAATGCAACGACTATTTCTATTACACATACAATCAATGTGTTAGGCGGGATAGAGGAAATATGTATTTCTGATAATGGTAGTGGAATTTGTTTCGAAACGATTCAGGATACATTTGGAGCGTTTCTGGCTTCGCAGAAGAATGCACTTTCTCTCAAAATTAAATCAAAAGTGAATCAAGGCAAGGGGCGATTTGCGGGATTTTCTTTTGCAAATAGAATCAAGTGGGATACAGTTTGCGCGGAAAATGGTAAAAATGTTCAATATTCAATTTCCGTTTACAGTGAAAATAAAAACGAATATGAAGTTACAGAAAAAGCTTTGACCGAAAGATCCACAGGAACTACGGTAATTATTGGTAATGTGGATCAGATACTGCCAGAACAGGTAACGATTTTAGCGTTGGAGGATACACTATTAAAAGAATTTGCATGGTACCTTTATCTTAATAAGGAAAGAAATGTTGAAATACTGGTCAACGGTGAACGCGTAGACTATACGAAATACATTGATACCAGATTTAGCGCAAAAAAGGATTTGCTGATAGACGGTATTGGATTAAAGATTGACGTTGTAGTTTGGAAAGAAAAAATTCGAGAGAAATTTTGTATATATTTTATGAATCTTGAGGGGGTGTTAAAAGGGAGAGATACGACATCATTCAATAGGAATACAGTGAACTTTAACCATAGTGTATTTGTAAGATCACTCTGTTTTGATAGAGACAGTGACACTTCTTTAACGACAGATGATAGCGGCAATGAACAGATAGCTTTCGACGATCAGCCGAGTAATCGCACTTTTTTGCGAAAAGTAAAGAAAGAGATCCAAGAAGCTATTGATGATGCACTTACAGCATTCTTATCGGCCCAAGCGACGAAGGCTGTTCAAGATATGATGGATCGTGAGTCTTTTCCGACGTTTTCGGACGATATTCCGGGGCAACTACAAAAGAAGGACCTAATGACCGTAACGCAAGAACTTTATAAGTTGGATGCCCGGATCTTCTATAAGCTAAAACCGATTCAAGAGAAGTCTCTGCTAGGATTTATCAATCTTCTGCTCCAATCAGAAGAACGCGAAAATATGCTCGATATCATAGAAAGCATTGTCAGTTTGACCCCTGAGCAGCGAAAGGGCTTCTCTGATATATTAAAACGAACCCAATTGGGAAATATTATAGATACGATTCAGTTTATTGAAGACCGCTATAAGGTCGTTGAGGCTTTAAAGCAAGTAGTATTTGATTATACTGATTATGCAAATGAACGTGACCACGTTCAGAAAATTGTCGAACAACATTATTGGCTGTTTGGGGAGCAGTACAATCTTGTGACTGCTGATCAACGAATGCAGAAGGCATTAGCCAATTATTTAAATATTCTTTATGGTTCAGATGCTCCCGATGCCACATTGAATCCTGATCAAGAGGAGATGCGGCGAATGGATATTTTTCTATGCGGTGCAAGAAAAACAGAGGACTCTGTTGGAGATGAAATTCAAGAAAACTTGGTTATAGAGTTAAAAGCGCCAAAAGTTGTTTTGACCAAAAAAGTTCTGCGCCAAATAGAGGACTATATGGATTTCGTTAGGAAACAGCCTCAATTTAATACACAATTATGCAAGTGGAGGTTTATCGCCGTTTGCAATAATGTTGATGACGATGTAAGAGCACGCTATGCCACAAATCAGACAAAAGGGAAGAAAGGCTTGGTTTTTAGTGTAGAGAACTACGAACTCTACGCTTTAACTTGGGCAGATGTTTTTAAGAGCTTCGAGCTAAGACACAGTTTCTTACTTAAGAAGCTAAAAATCGATCAAGAGGCTATAGAAAAAGATATATCACAGCAACTCGGTAATAGTACTGGGAGGGAAGTGGTAAATAATTTGACAGCCTTGGCGTTGCCAGTTAGTATGATTTCCGGTTAGTGATTCAAAAGAGCTCATTTTGTTCCGACTATGAATAAAGGTATCTTTTTTGTAACACTCAGACAAATCAGTTACCGTTGTTGATACAATTTCAACAACGGTAATTTTTTGCTTTCTGCTGTTCTGTAGGCGTTTTCTGCGTAAAATTGGGGATTTTGGGAGCATCTCCGGCTGAGAACTAACTACACCGCCCTATTTGCCACGACCGCTTGTCCCCCAAAGCACGGCTTGGGAGAATTGCAATCGTTATAAGAATACAAACGATAAATTATTATTTTTTATGTGTATGAAAACGCCTAAGGTTGCGATGCTGCTCTGAGCCTTAGGCGTTTTTTCTTTTATACCCATGGGACAAAAAGGACAGAAAGGACAAAATAGAACAGACCCGGAGCAGCAGAATCTTTTTCTGCCGTCCCGAGCCTGTTTTTACTATTCTCATAGCCTTGTTGTGATTTCCTTCCCATCCCTGAACCGGAACACCACCCGTTCGTCGGCGTGGACGGTGACATGGTCAACGGTGCCGTTCCAGAGCTTTTCGTCGAAGGTCAGCGGCAATGCGTCAAGTTCTCCCAACTCGAACATCATGCCGCCGATGGCAATGGCATCCGCTTTCAGCTTCTCCCTCTGCCGTTGCAGTGCTGCCAGCTTGGCTTCGGTTTCCTCAAAGCGGCGGCACAAATCGGCGTGAGTGGTGCGGTAGGCTTCTTCCGTCGTGGTGTTGGCGGCATTTTCCTCGATGCACAGCCGCAGCATCCCGGTGACGCCGGTCAGTTCCTCCTCCAATGTCTGAATGTCTGCGTCAATGAAATCCGTGTCCGTGAGCGTCCGCTGAGCGCAGCGGAGTTGGTCGATGGCGGCGTTCCGGTCGGATAAGTACTCTCCAAGGGCGATAAGAAACAGTTCCTTCAGGCGTTCCTCGGTCAGATGGGGCGTTTCGCATTGAAAAAATGATACAGCGTGGGGCAAGAGAGCTTTTGAGAGAGTAAGGCTATTTTGTCCTTCCCGTCCTCATTGTCCCAACGCATCAAAACAAAAACGCAGAAAAATGCACCATGCCGTCAAAGCATGGTGCATTGTATCCATGAACGGTAGGTATGCCAACAAAAGCTCGTTGAAACGGCAAGTTTCAGCGAGCTTTTTTCTGCAATATGGCAAAAGTGGTAACGTTCCGGTAACTTTGACCTCAAAACGGCAAAACAACTGCGCCCGGACGGCTGAGATTTTCAACTGTCCGGGCGCTTTTTGTGGATAAATTTTGCTGAGTTTGCAGGTAAAAACAGGAGTGGTCAGACGGATTCAACGGGTGCCTTGTGAAGGTTTCTGTTTGGCACTTTTGCGGTACTCGTTGGGACTGGTGCCTTCGACCTTGCGGAAGCATTTGGAAAAATAGGGTAGTGAGCCGAAGCCAATCTGCTCAGCAATCTGGGTCAGGCTGAAATCGGTGCTGGTCAGTAAGGCTTTTGCCTCGGTGATGCGGCGCTTCATCAGGTAGTCGATGGGGGAGACTTTATACTCGTTCTTGAACGAGTGGGATAGATAATATTTGTTTACGTGGGCAATCTCCGCAAGCTTGTCCAGGGTAATACTTTCACTATAATTTTCATCGATATAGCGCTTTGCGGCGGCACATTCCTTACTCTCGGAGGGCGGCGCAGTGAGGCGCAGCGAAACCGATGCCATGCGTACGATTTTGACTAGCAGCACCTCGGTCAGATCCTGGCAAACCATTTCGCAGCCGTCCTCTCGGGCATCGATCTCCCGCAGCAGCATCTTCATCAGGCTCAGCAGCTCCTCCCGCACAGAACTGCATTTCAGCATGGTGTAGCCGCGATCCTTCTGCTCAAACAAAATTTCAATGCCTTCAATGCCCAGCACAACGTATTCCAGTGGGTTTGCCTGGTAACTCAATTCAGTGTGCAGGGTGCGGGGGTTCACAATGACCATATCGTCTGGTGCGACGTCCAACATTTTGCCTTCGACGTTGAATTGACCGCGACCATCTACGCAATAGAACACCTCCGTGCAGGAGTGGGTATGCGGCACTGAGTTCCAGTCCCCGCCGAAGCGACTTTTGCTTACGTACAGCAGGCGGATGGCCTCCCGTGGGGGAACGTCCATATTGAATTCATACCGTGTGTTCATAAGCGGTGCGCCTCCGGATGACAAAATATTTACAAAAACCCAAAAGTATGCGGAGCAATATCGTTACAAAATTAAGCAAGAACGGAAGAATAAAAAGGCATTGGCAGTTTTCGATGCTGCTCTTATTATATACGCATTCGGGGTGTATGACAAGAGCCTTTCTACAAAAAGTCACGATATAAAATAGAATATAAGCGTGATTTCGTTGTAAAAAAGCTTAAAGCCAGCAAGCTGCACAAAGAAGAATCTTACTTTTTGTGCAGCTTTTTCTTTATTTTCTGATGTTGGCGGCAACATGCAGAAATAAAGCAAGATAATATAAATGCGCAACAACATCTATACTGTTCAATGCAGGCAGAAACAAGTATGATGTTGTCAATGAAACGATGCCTGCTGCGGCAGACAAAACGGACAGAGAAGGGATAACGAAGATGGAGCAGACCGGAAGATTGACACTTCCCACAGACGCGGATGTGGTCGAGGAGACCCTGCGGCTGAAAAATCTGTTGGGCGCGGATGCGCTGCGCGACTGCGACGGCACCGAAATGCCGCAGGAATTGCTGACGGACCCCGCCAAAAAGTACGCTACCTATTATACGACCCGCAAGGACAA
>ERZ773113.979-NODE-979-length-14785-cov-5.501154_pt1 | contig 14785 bp, 12 predicted proteins | sample MGYA00580565_ERZ773113 | MGnify/ENA primary metagenome ERZ773113 (study PRJEB29015, sample SAMEA2737827) | human gut metagenome | biome: human gut; feature: human-associated habitat; material: faeces | place: China | collected 2012 ...
ACCTGCATGTGCAAGCTGGGGACAGTTTGACAACTACGAGCAGAGAGGCGATATGCGGCAGCGGCTGTTTGACCAGCTGTCCGGCGGGGAGAAAACCCGGGTGAACCTGGGCCGCCTGATCCTGGAGGACACGGACATTCTCCTGCTCGACGAGCCGACGAACCACCTCGACCTGCGCGCGACCGAGTGGCTGGAGGCGTACCTGCTGCATTTTCGCGGCACGGTGCTCGTCATCAGCCACGACCGGTATTTTCTCGACCGCGTCGTGCAGCGCTCGATCGACTTTACGTCCGGGCAGGCAGAGTTTTACAGCGGCAACTACAGCTTTTACGTCGTCGAGCGGCAGCGCCGCTTTGACGAGCAGCTCAAAAAATACGAAAAGGATCAGGCCAAGCTCCAGCAGCTCACGGAGGCGGCGGCAAAGCTGCACCTCTGGGCCTTCATGGGCAACGATAAGCTACACAAGCGCGCGTTTTCCATCGAAAAGCGCATGGAAAAGCTCGAAACGACCGAGCGGCCGACCGAGGCGCGCAAGCTCAACGTGCACTTCACGGCGCAGGAATTCCGCGGTGACGACGTGCTGACCATGTCGGGCCTAGGCAAACGCTACGGCGAGCGGACGCTCTTTCACGACCTCGACCTGACCGTGACCGGCGGCGAGCGCATCGCCCTCATCGGCGACAATGGTGCCGGCAAGACGACGTTTCTGCGGCTCGTCATGAACGAGGAGGCGCCGGACACCGGCTGGGTGCAGCGCGGGCCGTCCGTGCGCACGGCCTACCTGCCGCAGATCGTCCGCTTTGCCGTGCCGGAGCGCTCCATGCTCGACACGATGCTCTACGAGTGCAAGTGCACGCCGCAGGAGGCGCGCGACCAGCTCGGCGCCTACGGCTTTTGCGGCGAGGATGTGCTCAAGCCTGTGTCGGCGCTCTCGGGCGGCGAGCTGTCCCGGCTGCGGCTGTGCATGCTCATGCGCCGGGAAATCAATTTCCTCATCCTCGACGAGCCGACGAACCATCTCGACATCGCCAGCCGCGAGTGGATCGAGGACGCGCTGAGCGACTATACGCAGGCGCTGCTGTTCGTATCGCACGACCGGTACTTCATCGAGAAATTCGCCACCCGCATCTGGCTGCTCGAAAACGGCACGATCACGGACTACCGCGGCACGTACGAAGAATTCCGCGCCTACCGCGCGCGCCAGACCGCCCTGCAGCAGACGGCCAAGGCCGTCGAGCGCAAAAAAGAGCCAAAGCCAAAGCCGAAGCGCGCCCCGAACACCACGCGAGCGCGCGAGCGCACGGAGCGCGAGATCGAAAAGCTGGAGGGGCAGCTCGCGGCGCTCGACGCCGAGAGCGAGGCCAACGCCACAGACTATCAGAAGCTCATGGAGATCGATGCGCGAAAGCAGGCGCTCAATGCGCAGCTCGAGGCGCTCTATGAAGCGTGGGAGGCGCTGTGCGAATGAAACACAAAACATCTCTGATCGCCGCCATCGTGCTCGTCATCGCCGGCTGCGTGCTGCGTTTTGCGATGCCGGGGCACGACTTTCTGGGCTACACGCTCTGGGGCATCGCCGTGCTGGTGTTTCTATTCCCACGGCTGCACCGCGTGTGGCGCATCGTGCTGGGCGTGCTCGTGTGCGCAGGGGTGATCGTGTTCGCGGTCTTTGAGATCCCCGTCGTGCGCGACGCGCGCACGGACACGGACGCGCACCCGGACGCGATCATCGTGCTCGGCGCGGGCGTCAACGGCAGCACGCCGTCGCTGTCGATGTGCAACCGGCTCGACGCCGCACTCGCGTATCTGGGCGCGAACCCGGACGCGCTGACCGTCGTCTCCGGCGGCCAGGGCGAGGGCGAGGACATCACGGAGGCCAAAGCCATGGCCGACTACCTCACGGCGCACGGCATCGACAGCGCACGCATCGTGCAGGAGGATCAGTCGCGCACCACGCGCGAGAACCTGGAAAATTCGTTCGCCATCCTCCGTGCGCGTGGGTACGACCCGGCGAACGGCGTCGGCATCGTGACGAGCGAATACCACCTCTACCGCGCCAAACACATGGCGCGGGCACTGGGCGCAGAGCCCGTCGGCATCGCCGCCGAGACGACGCTGCCGACCATGCGCGTCAATTACTTCATCCGGGAGGCCTTTGCCGCCGCGTATATGCAGCTGGCCGGCACCCTGTACTGAGAGGTGTCCTATGGAAAAAGTCAACGTATACGACTGGGACAAGACCATCTTCCCCGTGGACAGCACAGTGGCGTTCGTGCGCTGGTGTCTGCGGCGGCATCCCGGTGTGATCCGGGCGCTTTTGGGCACGCTGGTACTGCTGCCGGGTTACTGGCTCGGCAAAGTGAGCAAGACGGCCATCAAGGAGCGGATGTACGGCTTTCTGCGCCGCGTGCCCGATGTGGACGCGGAGCTGGAGGCGTTCTGGGCGCAGAATTTTGCGCGCGTAAACCCGTGGTATCTTGCGCAGCGGCGACCGGACGACATCATTATCTCCGCCTCGCCGGAGTTTCTCGTGCGCATCCCGGCGCAGAAGCTCGGCGTGCGGCTGCTGGCCTCGCGCGTGGATAAACACACCGGCAAGACCGACGGCGAAAACTGCCACGGCGCGGAAAAGGTCCGCCGCCTGCACGAGGCTTATCCCAACGTCGAGATCGCGGAGTTTTACTCCGATTCCCGCAGCGACAGCCCGCTCGCGGAGCTGGCCGAGCACGCCTACCTCGTGCACGGGCAGACCCGCACGCCCTGGTAAGGGCAGAAAGGAGAACGCCTATGTATTCCGCATCCGATTACCGCGGCATGGCCCGCCGCGCGCTGAAAAATTACTGGTGGCTCGCTGTCGGCGTGACGCTGCTGGCGAGCATCCTCGGCGGGACGAGCAGCAGCTTCACCCCGTCATTTAGCCTCACCGTCAACGGGGACGACCTGACGCAGTACTATCCCGAGGCCCTGCGCCACGCGCTGCGCGTGTTTCTCCCCGTCTCCGGGATCGTCTCACTGGCGCAGTTCGTCATCGGCGGCAGCGTCTCCATTGGCCACAACCGCTTCTGCCTGAAGCTGGTCGACGGCGAGCAGGCACAGTTTGAGGATCTGTTTTCCGGCTTTGACATCTTCGGCAACGCCTTCGTGCTCAATCTGCTCATCACGCTCAAAGTGATCGCATGGTCGCTGCTGTTTGTCATTCCCGGCATCGTCGCCGCCTACCGCTACTCCATGGCGACGTACATCATGGCCGAAAATCCGGGCATGCAGGCCACGGAGGCCATCGAGCGCTCCAAGGCGCTCATGGACGGGCGCAAGGGCGACCTGTTCTGCCTTGACCTGAGCTTTATCGGCTGGGCGCTGCTGGCCACGCTGACCGCCGGCATCGGCTATCTCTGGCTCACGCCGTATATGACCGTGTCGCACGCCGCGTTCTACCGCAGCCTGCCGCGCAGCATGGGCGACCGTGCCCCCAACGGCTGGCAGCCGAACCCTGGCCCGCAGCCGGGCGGCGACTGGTACAGCCAGAACTGAACACAAAAACATATCCCCGGCAGCATGGCTGCCGGGGATATCTGCATCTTCAGACAAAATAGCCCGCATTCTCCCGCACCGGGCAGGACGCGAAGAGCTGGCGCACCGCGCTCTCGTACTCTATCATGTCCTGCGCCTTGCGGATGCGGCGCAGCGGCCGCTCGGCATCCGCGAAGCTGCAGCCGAGATAGCGCCACGCCTCCTTCATGCGAAACAGCAGCGCGCGCCGGTCGGGAATGCGCGCGCTCGTGGCCGCATAGAGCCGGTCATGAAACGCCTGGAACTGCGCCGCCGTCGGCTCGACACCCGTGCGCAGCTGGCCGATAAGGCCGGGGTTGGCGGCCAGCCCGCGGCCGAGCATGATGCGCTCCACCGTCGGAAAGCGCGCCTGAAACGCGCGCACGGCCGGAGCGTCGAACAAATCGCCGTTGTAGCACACCGGGGCGCGGCTGTGCGCGAGCGCGTAGGCAAACATGTCGAGATCCGGGTGGCCGTGATACTGGTCGGCCTGCACGCGCGGGTGCACGATCAGCTCGCAGATCGGGTAGTCATTATACAGCTCCAGCAGCGCGGGGAATGTCTCCGCCGTCGTCTTGCCGAGCCGCGTCTTGACCGACACCGGCAGCGGACAGGCGGCAAACACGGCGTCGAAAAACCGCCGCAGCAGATCCGGCTCCGTGAGCAGACCTGCGCCCTTTTTCTTCACCGTGACGGTGTTCGACGGGCAGCCGAGGTTGAAGTTCACCTCGTCGTAGCCCATATCAGCGAGCTGCCCCGCCATCCAGAGAAAGTCCTCGGCGCAGTGGCCCATGAGCTGCGGCACGACACGGATACCCGCGTTGTGCGCAGGCTCGATCTCGCGCAGCTCGCGCGGGGAAAACGTGCGGTTCGCCGTCGGCGAGAGAAACGGCGTATAGTAGCTGTCCGCCGCGGGGAACGTCTGCCGCTGCGCCTGCCGGAACAGGTCGCCGGTCACGCCCTCCATCGGCGCGCAGAGATACTGCATGGTCATCACCTCATCATCCGGCCCATGATAGCGGAAAATCCACCCCGCGTCAAGCTTTACAAACCCGCCGCCGTCAGGTATGATAAAGGGTACACGCATCCAAGGGAGGGGTTACATGGGATATCAAAGCGATCTGGAGATCGCCCAGCGCTGCACGATGCAGCCGATCTGTGACATTGCACGCACCGTCGGCATCGACGATGCTGATATAGAGCCGTATGGCCGCCATAAGGCGAAGGTGGCCCTGTCCGTGCTCGGGCAGCCGCCGCGCGGAAAAGGCAAACTGATCCTCGTCACGGCCATCACGCCCACGCCCGCCGGCGAGGGCAAGACGACCACGACCATCGGTCTGGCCGACGCGCTGCGCCGCATCGGGAAGGACGCGGCCGTCGCGCTGCGCGAGCCGTCGCTCGGCCCGGTGTTCGGGCGCAAGGGCGGCGCGACCGGCGGCGGCTACGCGCAGATCGTGCCGATGGAGGACATCGACCTGCACTTCACCGGCGACTTTCACGCCATCGGCGCGGCGAACAACCTGCTCGCCGCCATGCTCGACAACCACATCCAGCAGGGCAACGCCCTCGGCATCGACCCGAGGCGCATCACGTGGCGGCGCTGCGTGGACATGAACGACCGGCAGCTGCGCTGCATCGTCGGCGGGCTCGGCGGCAGGGCCAACGGCGTGCCGCACGAGGACGGCTTTGACATCACGGCCGCCAGCGAGATCATGGCCGTACTCTGCCTGGCAGAGTCCATGGCCGATCTGAAGGCGCGGCTGGGCCGCATCATCGTGGGCTACACGTATGACGGCCGACCCGTCACGGCGCGCGACCTCAAGGCCGTGGGCGCGATGGCGGCGCTGCTGCGCGACGCGCTCAAGCCCAACCTCGTGCAGACGCTCGAGGGCACGCCGGCGTTCGTGCATGGTGGGCCGTTTGCCAACATCGCGCACGGGTGCAACAGCGTGCTCGCCACGCGCATGGCCATGCACCGCTGCGACTACGCCGTGACGGAGGCCGGCTTCGGCGCGGATCTCGGCGCGGAGAAGTTTCTGGACATCAAGTGCCGGCTCGCCGGGCTGCGGCCGGACGCCGCCGTCGTGGTGGCGACGGTGCGCGCGCTGAAAATGCACGGCGGTCTGGCGCTGAATGAACTCGGCACGGAGGATCTCGGCGCGCTGCGCCGCGGCGTGCCGAACCTGCTGCACCATGTGCGCTGCATCCGCGACACGTTCGGCCTGCCATGCGTCGTGGCCATCAACCGCTTCCCCACCGACACCGACCGCGAGATCGCACTGCTGACGGAGCTGTGCGGGGAGCTGGGCGTCCGCGTCGTGCTGTCCACCGTCTGGGCCGACGGCGGCCGCGGCGGCGAGGCGCTCGCGCGCGAGGTCGTGCGCCTGTGCGAAACGGAGAACCGTTTCCGCTTTGCCTACGAGCTCGACGCACCGGTCGAGGAAAAGATCACGGCTGTCGTGCGCCGGGTCTACGGCGGCGCGGGCGCGGAGATCCTGCCCGCCGCGCGCAGACAGATCCGCGAGCTGGAGGCGCTCGGCTTCGGCGGCCTGCCGGTGTGCATCGCCAAGACGCAGGCGAGCCTGTCGGACGACCCTACGCTGCTCGGCGCGCCCGCGGGCTTCACCGTGACCGTGCGCAGCGTGACCGTGTCCGCCGGGGCGGGCTTTCTCGTCGCGCTCACGGGCGACGTGCTCACGATGCCCGGCCTGCCGAAAGTCCCGGCCGCCGAAAACATCGACGTCGATGACGACGGCCGCATCACTGGCCTGTTTTGAGCGTTTTCGCCCGCACACCGTTTCGTGTGCGGGCGTTTTTTCTGCGCATGGGCAAAAGTTATGTAAACCAATCGGCGCATACCGCGCACCCCCTGCTCATAGGATAGTGGCAGAAAGCCGGAGGTGGTGCAATGTACAAAGTGCGGCAAGCCGTCAGAAAACACCGGAAACTGCTGAGCGTGTGCGCAATGGTGCTGGCCATTGCGCTCATGTTCTGGGCGGTCAACAGCCCCGCGATCGTGGGCGTGAGCGCGGCCAAGCGCGTGCTGCCCATCTACAGCGTGCAGCGCGACGACCGCGTCGTGAGTCTGTCATTCGACGCGGCCTGGGGCAACGAGGACACGCAGATGCTCATCGACATCCTCAACAAGTACAACGTCCACGCGACCTTCTTCGTCGTGGGCGAATGGGTGGACAAATATCCGGAGTCGGTCAAGGCGCTCGCGGACGCGGGCAACGAGGTCATGAACCACTCGTCCACGCACCCGCACATGGCGCAGCTGAGCGCCGAGCAGATCCAGACGGAGGTCAACACCTGCGCCGATAAAATTGAGGCCGTCACCGGTACGCGGCCGACGCTGTTTCGCTGTCCCTACGGGGAGTACAACGACACGGTCGTGAGCACCATCAACGGCCTGGGCATGCACGTCATCCAGTGGGACGTCGATTCCCTCGACTGGAAGGGCCTGAGCAGCGACGAGATCACCTCGCGCGTGCTCACGCGCGTGCAGCCGGGCAGCATCGTGCTGTTCCACAACGCGGCCGAGCACACGCCGGAGGCACTGGCCGGGATCATTGAGGCGCTCATCGCCGACGGGTATTCCATCATCCCGATCTCGAAGATGATCCTCCCCGGCGACACGAGCATCGACCCCAACGGCCGCCAGTGCCCGGCGGCCGCGGACGAGGGCGCATAGGGCGCGCAGGGAAAGCGGGGCATGATCCCCGCTTTCGTTGCATTTTGCGCGCGAAAACGTTATAATGGAGAAAAAATCACCGCCCACAGGGCCGTTTGGGAGTAATATCTATGGAAAATTTCCAGAAAATCGCCGTGCTCATCGACGCGGACAACACGCAGCTGTCCAAGCTGGAGGCCGTGCTGCACGAGGTGTCGGCCTACGGCCGCATCGTCGTGAAAAAAGCCTACGGCAACTGGCGCAAGGACTCGCTGAAAAACTGGGAGCCGGAGCTCAAGCGCCTCGCCATCCGCGCCGAGCAGCAGTTTGACTACGTTGCCGGCAAAAACACGACCGACATCGCCATGGTCATCGGAGCCATGGATCTGCTGCACAACAATATGTATGACGCGCTCGTGCTCGTGTCGAGCGACAGCGACTTCACGCCGCTGGCCATCCGTCTGCGTGAGTCGGGCCTGTACATCATCGGCGCCGGCGTGACAACGACGCCGGAGTCGTTCAAAAATGCGTGCGACGACTTCATCCTCATCGACTACCTGTCCAAGGCGGACGAAAAGCCGGCAGCCGCCGAGCACGCCGCGGAGCCCGCGGCCAAAAAGCCCGCCCGCAAGACGAAAAAGACCACCCGCAGCACGAAAAAGCCCGCTGCCGAAGCCGCGCCTTCCGCCGAGCCGGAGCCGACGCCGGAACCCGAACCCGAGCCGGAACCGAAAAAGCCCAATATCGGCGAGATCCACAACCTGCTGCACATCGCGTCCGAGAAGTATCAGGACGCCGACGGCTTTGTCAACGTCAGCTCCTCGGGGCTGTACATCAAGCGCGTCAAGCCCGATTTCAACGTGCGCGCCTACGGCTACAGCAAGCTGCCGGAGCTGCTGGCCGCCTTCCCGAACAAGTATCAGATCAAGCGCTATGAGGGCAAGGGCGGCGCGACGATCATCGCCTATAAATGCCTGTAATATCAAGCATTGAAAAGTCTGATAAGAACCCGCTCAGATTTGCGAAAAGCCCTTGACTTTTGCTTTCGAGCGCGCTAAAATTCCTCTCCTGTTGGGGAAGGACACCACCGCGAAGCAACCCTCTTTCTTCGATGCCTCTGCGTCGGCACTCCCCGCAAATTTCAAGCAAGAAAGAAGGTCTTTCCATGACTGCTCAAATCCTTGCGGCTGTCATCTTCGTCGGCATGTTTGCGCTCATCATCATGGACAAATTCGAGCGCCAGTATGTCACCCTTGGCAGTGCAGCCCTCGTGCTCGTGGTCGTGTTCGGCATCTGCATGCACAGCTGGGACGCGATCAAAAATGCTCTGAACCTCGGTGCGATCTTCCGCGCCGACTTCTGGTACGGCGCTTCGGAGAGCGCAAGCTCCGGCGTCAACTGGTCGACCATCTTCTTCATCACCGGTATGATGATCATGGTCGAGGGCCTCGGCAAATCCGGCTTCTTCCGCTGGCTGTGCCTGTCGCTGGCAAAGCTCGCGCACTACCACGTCGTGCCGCTGCTGCTGTGCTTCATGGCCATGTCCGCGTTTCTGGCCATGTTCATCGACAGCATCACGGTCGTGCTGTTTCTTGCGACCGTCACGCTGGAGCTGGCACAGATCCTGTGCTTTGACCCTGTCCCGATGATCCTGTCGGAAGTCTTCTGCGCCAACCTCGGCGGCGCTGCCACCATGTGCGGCGATCCCCCCAACATCATCATCGGCACCGCGCTCGGCTATACCTTCACGGACTTCATTAAAAACACCGGCGTCATCATCGGCATCTGCTTTGTGTTCGTGCTGATCTTCTTCTGGCTGTGCTTCCGCAAGCCGCTCAAGGCGAGCGAGGCCGCCCGCCCGGCCGACGCCGTCTGCCCCGCTCCGGCGACCGCCATCGCCAACCGCAAGGCGTTCGTCGCGGATGTGATCGTGTTTCTCATCGCGGTCGCGCTGCTCGTGACGCACGCGCAGACCGGCCTGACCGTCTCGTGCATCGGCGTCATCGTCGCGTGCCTGACGCTGCTGGTGACCGTGTTTACCAACGGCGGCGCCGCCGTGAAGGAAGTCCTCCGCGGTGTGGACTACAAGACGCTGCTGTTTTTCATCGGCCTGTTCATCTCCGTCGCGGGCCTGGAGCAGACCGGCGTGCTCAAACTCATCGCGCAGTTCATCTCCAACATCAGCGGCGGCAGCATCAAGGTCGTCATCCTCATCATCCTGCTGCTGTCGGCCGTGTGCAGCGCACTGATCGACAACATTCCGTTCGCGGCCACCATGGTCCCGGTCGTGCAGTCCATTGCGGCGACGCAGGGCATGGATCTGTCCGTGCTCGCCTGGGCGCTGTCACTCGGCACCGACCTCGGCGGCAACGCCACGCCCATCGGCGCGTCGGCCAACGTCGTGGCCACGTCCGTGTCGGCCAAGAGTGGTCACCCCATCAGCTGGGGCAAATACTGCAAATACTGCGTCCCGGCCACCGTGCTGGTCATTGCGGTCTCGCTGGGATGCCTGTTCCTGAGATACCTGTAATTTTACATCAGAAAGGCGGTAACGCATCGTGAAACAGATCATCGTGACCGTCGGCCGTGAACACGGCAGCGGCGGCAAGTACATCGCCGAACAGATCGCCAAACAGCTCGGCATCGCGTTTTATGATAAGGAGCTGCTGCTGGCCAGTGTCTTCAACGCCGAGGACGCCGCGCGCTATGACGAAAAGCCCGTGCACCTGCTGTGGTCGCGCCGCATCGGCGAGAACTTCAACGCGCCGGAGGATGCGCTCGCACACGAGACGTTCGAGCACATTCAGGAGCTTGCCGACAGCGGCGAGTCGTTCGTCGTGCTCGGCCGGTGCTCGGATTATGTGCTGCGCGCCAACCCGAACGCCGTGCACCTGTTCATCGCCGGAAAGCCCGACCAGAAGCGTCAGCGGCTCATGAAGGAAAAATCCCTCACGGCCGATCAGGCGGCGCTGGAAATACGCCGCATTGACCGCGACCGCAAGGCCTACCACAACTACTACTGCGACACGAAGTGGGGCGACGCGCGCGGCTATGACCTCGTCGTCAACAGCGGCAAGCTCGGCATCGAGAAAACCGTTGACACGCTCGTGACCTACGTGCGTGCCTATCAGGCGCAGAACGAATAAGCATGAAAATGCCCCGGATGCATTGGCACCCGGGGCATTTTCTGTTTTTCATCCGCCGGTTTTCTGCGGCCAGCAGGACACCAGGATCCCGGCTAAAATCAGCACGCCGCCGAGCACGCCCGCAATACCAAAGTGCTCATGAAAGCACACCGCGCCCAGCGCTGCCGCAACGAAGGGATTGAGCGCGCAAAACAGCGCCGCGTGGTCCGCCGTCGTCCCGCTCTGCGCGACCGGCTGGAGCGTGAAGCCAAAGCCGCTGCACACGAGTGCCAGCGCCAGCACGACCAGCCACTCCGTGCCGCTGCCGGGCAGGTGCGGCGTCTCGAACAGGAACGACGCGATCAGCGCCAGCGCGCCCAGAAAGCCCACCTGCACCACGCCGGACAGCAGGGGGTCCGCTCCGGCGTGCGTGAGCCGGTCGGTCACGAGGATGGCCGCCGAATACAAAAACGCCTCCAGAATGCAGTACCCGACGCCCGGCGCGAGCGTGAGACCGCCGCGCAGCGTCAGCAGCGCCACGCCCAGCAGGCACGCCAGCGCGCCGAACAGCACACGGCGCTCCGGCCAGCGGCGGCTGAGCGCCGCCTGAATAAGCGGCACGATGACGACGGCCGTGTTCGTCACGAACGACACGGTAGAGGTCTCCACGGTTTTCAGTGCCGTGAGCTCCGCCGTCATGACGCAAAAATAGATGCCGCCCATGGCAAGACCGCTCAGCAGCGTGCGCCGGTCGATCTGCAGCAGCCGCCGCCGGAACAGCGCCGCCAGAAATGCAAACGCCAGCAAAAACCGCACCGCCAGCAGCGTGAATTTGCCCATGTCCTGCAAGCCGACTTTTGTAAGCACATACGATGTGCTGCGCGCAATGATGACCGCCGCCAGCAGCAGCTCCGCCTGCGTGCGCATCATGGTCCGGGTCTTCATCCGTATTCCTCCCGAAAATGTCTTGACGAAACGATACCACGGTTATATCATTGCGTAAAGAGACAATGTTTCAACGGTTCCTTGCGAATCACGCAAGGACGGAGGCAGCTTATGGACACGGAAAAATGCCGCGCACTGCTGGCCGTGCTCGAAGCCGGGAGCCTCTCGGCGGCGGCGGAAAAACTGGACTATACCCCCTCCGGCCTGAGCCGGATGATGGCGGCGCTCGAGCAGGAGCTGGGCTTCCCTCTGCTGAGCCGCTCGCACAGCGGCGTGCAGCCGACGCGCGCCTGCCGGACGCTGCTGCCGACGCTGCGGGAGCTGACGCACTGGAGCGGTCTGCTCGACGCGCAGGCAGCCGAGATCCGCGGCGTCGAGACCGGCACGATCGCCGTCGGCTGCGTCTACGGGGCGTACTACGGCTGGCTCAGCCGCTGCATCGCACGCTTTTGCGAAGTTTACCCCGGCATCGAGGTGCAGGTCCTGCAGGGCAACAGCAGCCAGCTCACGCGCGCCGTGTGCGAGCACACGGCCGACTTCTGCATCACGAGCTTCCGCGAGGGCGACTTTGACTGGATCCCGCTGTACGCCGACCCCATGGTCGCGTGGCTGCCGCCGGAGCACCCACTGGCCGGAGGCAGGACGTTCCCGCTCGCGGCGTTTGCAACCGAGCCGACCATTGCGACCTATATGCACCAGGACACGGACAACGCGCGCGTGTTCGCCCGCGCGGGCATCACGCCGAACGTCCGCTACACGTCCGTGGACAGCCGCGCCACCTTTGCCATGGTGCAGGCCGGTCTCGGCGTGAGCCTGAACAACCAACTCATCACCCGCGGCTGGGACACGACCGGCATCGTGATCCTCCCGGTCGATCCGCCGCAGTATGCCGAGATCGGCATCGCCGCGCCCGCGCCGGAGGAGCTGTCCCCGGCGGCGAAGCGGTTTCTCGCCTTTGCCCGGCAGACCCTGCGCACGGACCCCGAGGCCGCGGAACTTGGAAAGGAGCAAGCATGAAAGCATCCGAACTCCCCTACCGGCGCGTGACGCGCGAGGAAATGACCGAGGGCCTGCAGCGCGTGATCGAGCGCGTAAAGGCCGCGCAGAGCGTCGAGGAGATCCTCGCCGCGCGGGCGGAATATCTCTCGCTCACGACGGAGTACGCCACGGCGCAGTCGCTGTCGTACATGCGCTACACGATCAACACCGTAGACCCGTTTTATCTGGCGGAAAAGGACTACTACGACGAGATCGGCCCGGAGGTCGAAAATCTCGCGCTGCAGTACACCTCCGCCGTGCTCGACAGCCCGTTTCGGAAAGAACTCGAGACGGCGCTCTCGCCGATCCTGCTGCGCAGCATGGAGCTGCAGCGGCGGAGCATGTCGCCGGAGATCATCGACGACATGGTCGAGGAGAACAAGCTCGTGAGCGAATACGCCCAGCTCATGGCGGGCATGCTCTTCCCCTTCCGGGGCGAGCAGCTGCCGCGGCCGATGCTCATGAAATACGCCCGCAGCGCCGACCGCGCCACGCGCAGGGCGTGCTACGAAGCGCTCGGCACGACGCTGGAAGCGCACAGCGCGCAGCTCGACGATATCTTTGACCGGCTCGTGCACGTGCGCGACCGGATGGCCAAAAAGATGGGCTATCAAAACTTCATCGAGCTCGGCTACTGCCGCATGGAGCGCATGTGCTATGACGCGCAGGCCGTGCAGACCTTCCGCGAGAACATCGTGCGCGACATCGTGCCGGTCGTGTCCCGGCTGCGGCTGGAAAACGCGAAGCGTCTCGGTATCGACACGTTCCGGCTCTACGACAACGAATTTTTCACCCCCGGCGGCGACCCGACGCCCTGCGGCAAGGACGACCTGTTTGCGGCAGCGCAGAAGATGTACGATGCCATGGGCGACGTGCCGGGCGCATTTTTCCGCATGATGTGCGAAAACGAGGCCTTCGACGTGGAGTCCCGCCCGAACAAGTGGGGCGGCGGCTACTGCACGGAGTTCCCGAAATTCCGGCAGCCGTTCATCCTCGCAAACTTCAACGGCACGTCCGGCGACGTGGACGTCGTGACGCACGAGGCCGGCCACGCGCTCAACGCCTACCTGATCGCGGACAACCGCTTTGCGCTGGAGCTCGGCTGCGGCGGCATGGAGACCGCCGAGACGCACTCGATGAGCATGGAGTTTTTCGCCTGGCCATATCTCGACGCTTTCTTCCCCAAGGCGGGCGACGCGGAGCGCTACCGCTTCCAGCACGCGCTCGATGCACTCAGCTTCCTGCCCTACGGCACGATGGTGGACGAATTCCAGCACCGCGTCTATGCCGAGCCCGGCCTTACCCCGGCCGAGCGCAACGCCGTCTGGCTGGAGCTGGAGGCGAAATACCGCCCGTACATCGACCAGAGCGGCATCCCGTATCTCGAGCGCGGCACACGCTGGCAGTACCAGATGCACATCTACGAGACGCCGTTTTACTACATCGACTACTGTCTGGCGCAGACGGCGGCGTTCCAGTTCCTGCTCGCGTCGCAGGACGATTACGACGACGCCTTCGCCCGCTACCTGCACCTGTCGCAGCAGGGCGGCGAAAAGCTCTGGACGGATCTGCTGGCCGAGGCCGGCTTCCGCTCCCCGTTCGAGCCGGGCGCGCTCGCGCAGCTGGCAGCACGGGTAGAGCCGCTCATCCGCAAACACACCGTCTGACAAGGGAGGACACCGCCATGTATGAACTGACCCAGGTGGCCGGAAACAGCTACTACATCCAGAGCCCGGCCAAGATCGGCCTCGTGCGCCTGAACGACACCGACGTCTGCCTCATCGACAGCGGCAACGACAAGGAGGCCGGGCGTAAGGTGCGCCAGATTCTCGACGCCAACGGCTGGCACCTGACCGCCATCTACAACACGCACTCCAACGCCGACCACATCGGCGGCAACCAGTACCTGCAAAACCAGACCGGCTGCAAGGTCTACGCCCCCGGCATCGAGTGCGATTTCACGCGCCACCCGGTGCTCGAGCCGTCGTTTCTCTACGGCGGCTATCCGCCGAAGGAGCTGCAGCACAAGTTCCTCATGGCCAAGCCCAGCGACGCACAGGAGCTGACCCCGGCGTGCCTGCCGGAGGGGTTTGAGTGGCTTTCGCTGCCGGGGCACTTTTTCGACATGGTGGGCTTTCGCACGCCGGACGACGTGGTGTATCTGGCCGACTGCCTGTCGAGCCGGGAGACGCTGGAAAAGTACCAGATTGGCTTCCTCTACGACGTTGCAGCCTACCTGAACACGCTCGAAATGGTCAAGACGCTCACCGCCCGCGCCTTCGTGCCCGCGCACGCCGCGGCCACGGAGGACATCGCCCCGCTCGCGCAGTACAACATCGACAAGGTGCTCGAGATCGCGGACATCATCACGGAGCTCTGCCAGAAACCGCAGACGTTTGCTTATGTGTGATAAAGAAGTAATAGAAGTGTAAAAAATTTTGCCTTTCCTATCCGA
>ERZ773113.997-NODE-997-length-14577-cov-12.445669_pt1 | contig 14577 bp, 27 predicted proteins | sample MGYA00580565_ERZ773113 | MGnify/ENA primary metagenome ERZ773113 (study PRJEB29015, sample SAMEA2737827) | human gut metagenome | biome: human gut; feature: human-associated habitat; material: faeces | place: China | collected 2012 ...
AAAAGCGGGAGCCGATGGGCTCCCGTTTTTTTTGGAGTGTGCGGAGGCTTCCCCAAAACTTCCCCAAAATTCTTCCCCAAAACTGATTGAAGATCATACTGCTTTTTTACCAACAATGATCCACTCTTTACCGCGGTCATCATTGTATCTGTCAGTCATTTTCATTGTTTTGTGGCCCAATAGTTTCTGGGTGTCTATCCCTTGCTCACGATACAAGCGCTCGGAAAGAGATCTCTGTTCATGGAAAGTCGGAGCTGTTCCCTCTTCCCAGGTTAGACCGCTTTTATCCCGTGCTTTCTTGAACGTTGAAGTAAGTGTCTTGGCTGACACTTGGTCACCACGACTAGCCTGTGAGGTGCTATGGCGAAAATGAACAAGGTATTTACTCACCACAGCATCTCTACATTTTGAAATAACATCACTCAGAGTAATATTTAACGCTTCATTTCTGAGAGAAAGGGGAATGGCTAATCGGGTTCCTGTTTTCTCCTGCTCAATATGCAGCATATCATCCCATACATCCGAAAACTTCATATTGCAAATATCTCCGAGGCGTTGCCCTGTTACAATGGCAAGCAACATTCCACATTGTAAATAAGGTTGTTGTTGTTCGGCGGATGTATAAATAGCCTTCCATTCCTCCAGAGATAGCCTTTGTCTGCTTATCTTGTTTCGTGGCTGTTTCGTTGCTTGGGCAGGGTTGTATCCTGGCGGAACGTGACCAGCATGTTGAGCCTCCTTAAAAACATCTATTAGTACCATGCGTACAACTTGAGCCATCCTGTTATGACCCTCTGCCTTAACAGCATCTGTTATTTCGGAAATATCAAGTGCTGTTATATCTTTTAGATATTGCATTCCACAATGTTCCCGAAAAAGACGGATTGGTTTAGCTTTCTGTCGAAAAGAGTTTGGGCGCAGCTCGTTGTGTTTCAATCTTTCCTCCTGCACCAATTCATATTTGTCGAGCCATGAAGAAACTGTAATATCTGTGCGGTTTCCTTTCATGCGAGCTAGGCGCTCGTTAATACCAAGGATCTGCCTGGTGCGCTGCTCTGCAATAATAGTATTTGCTTCACTTGCCACCTGCTTAGCTTCAGCTTCGTCCGTGCCGAGGCTGTGAAAACGACCAGATATTGGGTGTTTGTATTGCCAGTAAACCTTTCCGGTACGTTTATCAAGTTTGCAATATAGGTTTGGAATAGTGATTTTATGGGTACGCGGTCTAGCTGCCATCGCTAATTATCCGTCTCAGTTTTGGGTTAACATTTATTGGAAGTTGAGGTTCAGCAACTACACCTATAAAACGAGCTTCTTTGTCAACCATCCAGCGCCGTCCGACTCTCATCGGTGGTGGCGCTATCATCTGACCTTTAGCGTATTTTTTTAATACTCGCTCGCTAGGGGCTTCACTGCCGAATTCATCTTTCGCCCATTCGAGTAAAGAGACCATACGTGACATTTCTTCTCCACATACCGGCTGCACCCGGTTATCGAACGTTATAAGCACATGACGAGCAACCACTACGAATCCCGTCATTACATCTTCTGCATAGCTGGTGGTCTCGATCATCCTTATCTGTTTCGTACATCTTCAGTTTGGCAATCACCGTTTTAGATTCTGGGAGAATCTGTTTGCGAAGGTTTGCAACTTCATCGGCTAATTCCATAAGACGGCAATGAAGGTCCTTTGCTTCATCCTTATACCAGGCTAAATCATCCCGCATACGTCTCCATCGCCGGCGCTTTAATTTACTTGGCATCAGTCATCATCCTCATCATCGTCGTCATCGCAGGATGCGAGCAATGGATTCATTCGCCGCCCTACCTGGCAGGCGTACCCGCGGCGACCGAGGTTGTGTAGCACGCTGTAGATTTCGAACATTTCGGTTCGCTCATCACCAATATCAAGCTCACAGGCCAGCGCGTGGCATTCAGTAGCGAGCGCCGATATCTTCTGAAGCAATTCGACTTTATTCACCTTTCACCTCCTGCGGGGCGGCTGCGAGCATGGCTCGCGGCAGGCGTTCCAGCCCTTCACCTCAGCGATGGCTGCTACTGCATCCACGGCGTACATGCTCAGTGTATTTGGAATTGGTTTTTCCTCCGGCACTACCGGCGCCGGCTGCGCGTGGCGATAGAGCGGCAGTACAGCCACATCACCATCTTTTGCAACAAATTCTGCGCGGCGTTCATCGTTTGTAACATGCCATTGCTCACGATAGTGCCATGCCCATGCCACCGGCTCGCCGTCCATTGCGGACAGCGCGATTTGTGCCAGTTCGATCCGCTCATCCCATGAAACTTTGCAGATAGTGTTGTTATCAGCGAGTTGTTCCAAGCGCTCTCTGGTTATGGTTGATTTGGTCATTGGTTGGCTCCTGGCTTATTGATGCGCGATGTTATATTCCGACCGCAGTCGCAGCAGTAGAACGCTTTTCCGCCGCGAATGCCGCTGGTGTGCTGCCCCTCAAGGAATGAACCATCCCAAGCATAAAACTGTTTGTAATCCACAACCTCTTTCGTGTGGAATCCATTCTCACCGCCGCAGTGCGGGCATGATTTCGGGTTTTCTATAGCCATCACTCAGCTTCCACCTTGATGCCAGCCGTATGAGCCGCCAGGCATTTATTGAACCCGTCGTTGTTATTAGCCAGCCCAAGATTCCAGCCAGCAGTTAAGCCAGCTCTGTAGGCGCTCTCCTGCAAGTTTTCTACAGTGACGGTGCGGGACTCCAGACGCTCTATATACGCTTTCAGGACATCAGCACGATGTTTGCCCCAAGGAATCAACACATCAAAGCGCTTATCTCCCTGCACCCAATCGGTTTTGTCGCTCCATTCCATGTAGGCGGTGCGGAAGGATTCCAGCTCCTTGGCGTATTTGCCAAGCTCGGCGTTGCGCTTTTCCAACTGCTCGATGCGGTCCTGCTGCTGGTTGATATGGTCATCCTGAGCGGCATTGGCGCTCTGCGCCTTCTCCAGCGCCTCTACCAGTGCGAGGATGTTGGCAGGAGCACATTCACGGAAGAACAGTTCATCAGCCTCGGCGTTCGGCCCAATGAATCCGTACTCCATGTTTTTATGGTCGGTCTGCAATACCAGAGAACCATCATTACCGAAGCACTGGTACTTAATACTCCCGCTTCCATCAATGCGGTCGCCAATACGACCCGGGGTCGCTTTCTCTGCTGCCGCTTTCAGGCTCTGCGCCAGTTCGGTGATATCAGTCATTGGACTTTCCCTCGCTGCGAAACATCATGATTGTCAGATCGCCTTTAGTAGCCAGGCGAACGGTAGAACCAGGTTCCAGGCTGTTGAGCTCAAATGCGTCATAAAACTCATTCACGGCTTTCTGGCGGCGAGATTCCCTACGGCGCTTATCCCACTGACTGAAGATGTTTTTGATAATCCACTGGCCTGTTTTAACCATGACGTATATCCACCCCAAAAGGGCTAAACCGGTATTGAGATAAGTGGCGATGCTCATTTGTCGGCCCCCTCGCGCAGCGAAAACTCCCATGCGTATTCGTAAGACGTTGTGAAGTAATTGATACGGTCCATGGTGATTACGCCGTAGCGCCCACACTCACCGATGAAGAATTCGCCGATCACATCATCGTTGTGAATTTTATAAGGCTTTCCGATAGCGATTAACGCTACGCCATCCTGCGTGCGCTTTTTAGCTGCCGTGAATGTGATTGTCTTTTCCCGTTCTGCTGCGGCATCAGCCTTAATCCCGGCTACGATGCGGTCGGTGGCGGGGGTTTCGTCTGCAAACGTGTCGCAAATCATATGCAGGTAGCCTTCATTCGTTGGTCTGATACGGTTCATCACCCCAGCGATGAAATACTCCCGACATTCGCTGATTATTTTTTTGGCCGCCATATTCTCCGCAGCCAGCTGAGCATTTTGGTCTGCCAGCGCATTCCCGGTTCTTATGACGGCGTCCAGTGAGATGCTGCAAATGCGAAACTCTTTCGCCAGCTCCAGATACTTCCGCTCTCTGATCGGCAGCTCGCCTGCGCTCTCCAGTGAAGCGATGAGCTCGTTTACTGTTTCGATGTTCATGCTGTCACCCACTCGATCGCCAGATAAGCCACATACAGGACGGCGATGATTGCCACCCACCCAATGATGTTTGCCACCATCACGAACAGCAGCAGTGACCGCCGACTGTAATTCACGAAATCAAAATCCATACTTACCCCCGCTTACCCGTTTAACCTATTGATTCAATTGATATCAATGAAGATCGTTGTTTTAGAACTCTTCGACCTTCCACCCGCCGCCGGCTTTTTCCGGGAGCTTCGTTACTCCGATGATCCGGAATGGGTACTGGTCGGCGGCGACTTTGGTTTTCACCCTGGCATCGTCGTTCCAGTAACCCCCCTTAACTTCGTGCATTTCCAGTTGGCCGTTTGCCAGCATCACGGCGAAGTCAGGCGTGTAGAACGTGTTGTCAGCCAGACGCAGCTTGATGCCTTCGAACCGGTACCAGGCGATTTCCCCGTAGCGCTTACGCAGCTCAAGCTCTTGCGCATACGCCGTTTCGGTTTTGTTCATCTGGCCCGCTTTAAGCCGGCCAAGTGCCTGTAGTGTCTTTCGCATGATTTTTACCTTATTGGTAACTTATAACCATAAACGGATCAATATAAATAGTCTTGCGCATATTTTATTACCCCTTTGGTAAACATTAAGGCGTAAAAAAATGCGCTTCCGCGCTGCGCTGGCTGTCAGGGCGCCGGTCCGCCCCTGAATCCCGGCGGGATCTCGGTATCCGGACGGGATATGGTGTTCACATCTCGCTGCCCAGAGCCGCCTTTCAGCTCGAACAGCCCTTTCCAACCCTTCGCCATGCTCTGCTTCACGATCTGCATCTGCCGTGTGTGGTTTCCGCCAGACAGGTTAATCAGTTCGGTGATTGCTGCCCCCTCGCTCCGTTCAGTTGGCGCGTAGGCTTTAAACCGCATTTCTGACCTGTAGGCCTTCCACTCATCCCAGGCTTCGGCATTGAGTTGTTCAGGATACGGATAAGATTTTTTTGGCTCCCTTCCCCTTGGGGGGTTAGGGGGGATCTTATCTTTTACTTCTTCCTCTTCCTCTTCCTCTTCCTCTGGTAACGCTTTTTGTAACGCAGCCAGCGTTACTTTCTGCGTTTCATTTTTACGGTGTGCTGCAACCCTTCTGTTTGTAAGTGCCCGTTTTTTAGAGCTTTCCCCATTATGGCGCTCAAAGTTGGGGAGAATAAGCTTGTTGCCGTCGTAAGCGAGCCAACCAACAGCGATCAGTGCATCAGCGAATCCTGTAATAAAAGCGATACGGTCAAGCACTCCTTTTGTAACGCTGCCAGCGTTACCGTCGACAGTCTGCTGATCCGCCCATGCCCATATGCGAACGAGCTTACCAAGTACCGCGTCGGGGTCGATATTCAAGATTTCTGCTATCTGGAAAATCTCCGGCTTGTCTGGTGTGATCACCTCAACTTTTATCCAGCTACTGGCCATCCTGCACCCCCATATAAGCGCGAATGAAAGCCGCAGCTGCCTGGGCGTTTATGGCGTTGCCGTACCCTTTCAGGCGGCCGACGCGGTTGCTGCTTGCCACTCTTTCCACCCCGGGCTCGACTCGTCCCATGCGTGCGGCAGCCCCATCAACCAGCGGGAATGTGCCGGGTTCAACTGGACGCCATTTGCCATCTCGACAAAAGAGCCAGTCCGCATCTCGCCAAAAACCGTTAACCTCAAGGGGCCGCAGGTGAACGCCTGGCGCGGCAACTGGTCCAGTCGCTCTTTCCCGTCCCGCAGCGCCGTCATTCCCGCCGAATCCTTCCAGTCGCGTGAGGTTGGTGTCACCCATGCCGCTAGCACTGCAAAGTCCTGTAGATTGGGCTGGCGACCAGCCTCCTTCCTCGCTATTACCTTTTTCCAGTCCTGGTAACAGTTTTTGATGTTGCTCGCCAGCGGGCTCGGCCACCCAGTAAGCTCGCTCTCTGATGTGCGGAGCACCGATGCCCGCTGACGTAAACGGCACAAGCCCGAAGGCGTATCCCATTCCTTCCAGGTCAGCTTGTACAAGGTCGAACCATGTGTTTGCGTTACCGCTTGCAACCTGTTCGCCAAAGACATGCTGAGGTCTGCGCTCGCTGATGAGGTGGAAGAAGTGGGGCCAAAGGTGCCGCTCGTCAGCAAACCCATCTCCTTTGCCTGCCGCGCTGAAAGGCTGGCACGGGCAGGAGCCAGTCCAGACCGAGCGATCATCAGGCCATCCGGCGAGGCGGAGGGAATGGGACCAGACGCCGATCCCGGCGAAAAAGTGGCACTGGGTAAATCCTCTGAGGTCGTCAGGTGTGACATCTTCAATACTCCGTTCGTCAACTTCGCCCGGGGCGATATGCCCGGCGGCTATGAGGTTACGCAGCCACTGCGCCGCGAATGGGTCGATCTCGTTGTAGTAAGCTGAAGGCGTCATGCTGCCTCCCTGGCCTTTCTGACTGCTTTCAGACGCTCCGATCTCATCTGCGCCTGCCGGCGCGCGCGCTCGTTATTGCACGTAACGCACTCGCCGCTGATGGTGTATCGCTCGCTGTCATGGCCATGCTTACACGCCTTCCCTGTGTAGAACCGGGTGAGCCCCTGTTCAATGGCCTCTCGCTGGGTAATTCGCTTCATCGACTTGCCCTCTTTCTGCATTTGTCTTTGGTAATTTTGCAGCAAGCCAAAAAAAGATCAACCGTATTTGGATAATTATTACCAAATTGGTGTACAGGGAGAGGCAGGAGCCGCCTGGGGGTGGCGGCGAGGGTGAGTTTTGAGGATTAACGTTCGTGGAACCAGAGGACCAGGTCGGATTTTGCGGAGATCCACTTACGGGATTTGCAGGCTTTAAACAGTCTTTCTAACAGAGGCTTACGTGGGATTCGTCTACGACCAGTCAGGTGAACCTGAATGTAGTGGCTGGTCGTGCCGGCGTCACTTGCGAACTCTTCTCGCTCAGCCGGCGAGAGGTCGAGCCAGCAGCGTTTGAAGTCAAATTTTTGCACATCGCTCATATTTTTTTAGTCCCGGACTAACTTTAGACAGCCTGATTATTACCAATCTGGTGTAAAAATCAATGACTGTTACCTTTTTGGTAAGTTTACCTTTATGGTAATATTCTATTAAATTTAATCAGTTAGGTAACAATTTCAGGCTAAAAAAATAGAAATGAAAAGCATCTACGACATAAGACGCGACAACCTCAATGAGATAATCCGGAAGGATTTCGATAACACGCAACTCCGGTTTGCCGAGAGAATCAAAAAATCAGCTAACCTCGTTAACAGGTGGAGCAAGGGGACAAAAAATATCGGCGCTAACGCGGCACGCGAGATCGAGTCGTTCGCCGGAAAAGGTCGTTTCTGGCTGGATATCGACCATCTGTCAGATACCCCTACGCTGCCGGAGATTATCGACCCGCAGGAATGGAGTGTGGAAAAGCAGGCAGCGTTTACCCTGGGTGTATGGATGGGACAGCATCCGGATCTGAACTCAGAGAAAAAGGTTTCGGAAGCGGCCGGCATCGGCCAGGCGACCGTAAATCGCATCCTGAACTGCGAAGGCTCCACCAGCATTGGCGTACTGTCGGCTATCGCCAGGGCGTTCGGCCGCGATGCATATGAGCTGATCCTGCCGCCTGGAAATGCTGGTCTGATTGACTATGACCACCATGAATACGCCGGGCTGCCGCAGGAAGAGAAAAACAAGATCGCCGCCTTCATCAAGTTCATTGTCAGCCAGAACCAGTAACCTCTAACCTACCTGTCACTCCCTGATGGGATAACTCCTCGCGCCTCATACACTTACCAAAATGGTAAATTTTTCCTCGTCAAATCTATTGACACAACCATAAATTGATCAGATTATTACCTTAACGGTAACAACAGGGCGTTGAATTACCAGAAATCCACCACCGGGTGGCTTTCTCATGCCCCTGATATTTACCAAATGGTAATAGTGAGGTGTGTATGCAATGGCAAATCATTAACGGCTGGTACTGCGTTACGGCATGCGGGCTGATGAGCTGGAAGTTTCGCACGCTGCCGGAAGCAATCAGCTGGGCGTTCGTCAGCAAACTGGCAGCAAAAACGGAAATGGGTATGGGGGTGAGTAAGTGACTGATTTAGCAATTATCGAAATCGCGCCAGACATGGCGCCGGCAATTTACGTTGAGAACGGGCTTGATTCCTTCCTGGAAAAGATCCGCGCCGGAGTAAACGAAGTTCCTGACCTGAGCACTGCAAAGGGACGGGCTCGTATTGCATCGCTGGCCGCACAGGTATCACGCAGCAAAACTGCTGTAGAGAAACCTGGCAGGGATTACCTGAAGCGCCTCAAGGAGCAGCCGAAAGTGGTTGAAGCTGAATTGCGCCGCTTCGTCACCGAATGCGATCAGCTGCGCGATGAAGTACGCCGCCCTCTTACCGAGTGGGAAGATGCTGAAAAGGCGCGCACCGAAGCACTGCAGCAGCGCCTTGTGGATTTGCGTGCGCTGGCTGACGTGATCGACACCTCCGGTAACTACCTTCCTTCTGCTGATATTCAGGCGCGCATTCTGGAAGCTAAATCTGTGGTACTGGATGACAGTTGGCAGGAACGTGCAGCAGAGGCGGGAGTGGCTAAAGATTCAACTATTCAGCAACTGGAAGCGTCGCTGGTAATAGCGCAAAAGCGCGAACATGAAGCCGCTGAGCTTGATCGCCTGCGCAAAGAGGCAGAAGAAAAAGCACGTCTTGAGCGTGAAGAGAATATCCGCCGTGAAGCCGCTGAACAGGCTAAGCGTGATGCAGAGGCAAAGGCACAGGCTGAAATTGATGCTGCTGCACGCCGTGAATCTGAAGCCAGAGCTGCAACTGAACGCGCAGAGCGCGAAAAAATTGAAGCCCAGCAGAAAGCAGAGCGTGAAGCAAAAGCCGCTGCGGAAAAAGCTGAGCAGGAAAAGAACGCTGCTATCGCAGCGGAGCGCCGCCGTCAGGAGGAAGCTGAATCAGCGCGCCTGGCTGAGCAGAAGCGCATTGCGGAAGAAGAAGAGCGCCGGGCCGCTGATAAAGAGCACCGCCGCAGCATCAATCGACAGGCTATCGCAGACCTGATTGAAAGCGGCCTTACGCAGGAAATGGCAGAGAAGGCACTGATCGCCATCGCCAGTGGGAAGGTATCTGCAGTCTCTATCAAGTACTGAGGTGCGTATGGATACTCAGCAGATTAACAACCTGAAAAAAATCATGAACAACATCGATGGCGACTACCAGCTTAACCAGATGCTGTACGAGCGCCACGTCGAGCTTATCGACGCGATCAAATACCACCAGCTGCAGAAACCTTTCTACGAACTGGAGCGCAAAGGCGTGCGCACAGAGATTCTGGAAGAACTGATGATGAGCCCGGAATTCGAAGAAGCTCTCGCGGCGTACCAGGCCGCGCTGACCAGCATCATCGCGAAGTGGGATCTGGCTGACCAGCTGGATACGGCGAGGAACGCGGCATGACACCAGGCATTTACTTCGACATCAGCAACGAGGACTACCACGCCGGCGACGGCGTGAGTAAGTCGCAGCTGGATATGGTGGCGCTGAGCCCGGCCCTTCTGCAGTGGCAGAAATCATCACCGGTCGATACCGAAAAGCTGAAAGCTCTGGATATGGGAACTGCCCTGCACTGCCTGCTTCTGGAACCGGAAGAGTTCGATAAGCGCTTCATCGTGGCGCCGCAGTTCAACCTGAGAACCAACCAAGGGAAAGCAGATCAGGAAGCCTTCCTGAAAGACGTCGAGAACATGGGCATGACTGTAATGGACGCCGAACAGGGCCGGAAGCTGAAACTTATGCGTGATAGCGCAATGGCGCACCCGGCAGCGCGCTGGCTGCTTGAGGCGGAAGGATTCTGCGAAGCCTCCCACTACTGGACGGATCCGGATACTGGCGAGCTGTGCCGCATACGCCCGGACAAGCGCCTGAAGAATCACCCTGTCCTGCTGGACGTGAAGAAGGTTGCCGATATGGAGCGTTTCTCGCGCCACATTGAGGAATTCCGGTACCACGTACAGGACGCGATGTACCGCGAAGGCGCGCAGCAAACCACCGGCGATCCGCATGGATTCTTCTTCCTGGCAGTGAGCGAAACCATTGACTGCGGCCGCTACCCGGTGCGGGTGTTCGAACTGGATGCGCAGGACGTGGACACAGGGCATGCGCTCTACCGCCGGGATCTGAATACCTATCACCAGTGCCGCGAAACAGGCGACTGGGGTGGATTTGAAGTTATTAAACGCCCTGAGTGGGCACGCAAACAGGATATGAACGTATGAGTAACGATATCGCAATCACTTCTCAGCCTGGTGCTACCGTCGGCACCGCCGCGGCAATCTTCAGCCCGGAAGGCATCAACCAGTTAGTGCGCTTTGCTGAGCTGATGGCTCAGAGCAGGGTTACTGTTCCGGCGCATCTTGCAGGGAAGCCGGCAGACTGTATGGCTGTAGCAATGCAGGCTGCACAGTGGGGAATGAACCCTTTCGCTGTAGCGCAAAAAACCCACGTCATTAACGGCGCGCTGGGTTATGAAGCGCAGTTGGTAAATGCAGCCATCACCGCAATGGCGCCAACAAAGGATCGCGTTCACTTTGAATGGTTCGGCCCATGGGAAAACGTGATCGGAAAGTTCATCGAAAAAACAAACGACAAAGGGAAAAAGTATCTGGCGGCTGGATGGTCAGCAACGGATGAAAAAGGGTGCGGGGTAAAGGTCTGGGCAACGCTGAAAGGTGAAAGTGAGCCTCGAGTACTGGACCTATTACTTACCCAGGCCCAGGTTCGTAACTCAACTCTATGGGGCAGCGATCCAAAACAACAACTCGCATATCTGGGGGTTAAGCGATGGGCCCGCCTGTATTGCCCTGACGTAATTCTCGGCGTCTACACCCCTGACGAATTGCAAGAGGCAGCACCGCGTGTTGAGCGCGACATTACGCCACCGGCTAGCACCGCTGCGGGGATGAATCAGCTGATCAATTCGCACCCCGATCAGCACCATGAAGAGAAGGCGAAAAAGACTGACGACCGCGCACCGGAAGACATTCTCTCTGGCTTCTCTTCTGCGGCTATGGCGGCTCGTAACGTTGCTGAACTGGACAAGGCCTACAAATACGCTGCCCACCGCCTGGCTGGTAACCAGGAGTTACTGGACGCAGCTACCGATGTATACGGCATCCGCAAAGACGAACTGAACGAAGTCCCTATGTAATCACCACCGCGGCGCCTGGCGCGCCGCACTGAAAAAAGAGAGGTAACGATGAAAGGTGCATTAGGCAAAAAGGAACTGCTGGCGGTGGTGCCTGTATCGATGAGCACTATCGACCGCATGGAGAAAAACGGGGAGTTCCCTAAGCGTTTCTGGATCACAGACAAGCGCTGTGCCTGGAACAGCGAAGAGATCGAGCGCTGGCTTGATGAACGTCAGCAGAACGGCACAACGGAGTTTGCTGGAAAAAAGCCTCCGGTTGAGCAGCGAGTATTTCGCCCGGTTGGTAACGCGGCGTGACGTCGCTGGCGAGGTACTGGGAAAGGTGGTCAGGATGGTTTCTGTACCTGGCCGCCGTATCCGCCTGGCTGTTCCTGCTGGCGGTCATTTTTCGAGAGGGTTGGATACGATGAATCGGATGGAAAAATACCACGCGGATTATGTCTCTCAGCGCAAAGCGCCCCCTCTTGTCGCCGTAACGCCGGCGGCAATGGAGATCGAGCAGCGCGCTATTGCTCGCGAGAACAAAGGCCAGTACCGCCTGGCCGCTCGCCTCTGGCTTGAGTGCATGGATGCGGCCACTGGCGAGGTTGAGCGGGCCCGTATCGCTATACGCCGCGATCAGTGCATTGGCCGCGGGAACCGGCTTCGCCAGGGATGCTATGCCGGGATCTGCGCCACCGCAGGGGTGATTTATGACTAATCCTCACGACAATATCACAGTCGGAAAAGTGACGCTTGTTTACTCGATGAAACATAGAGGCTGGTTAACACCAGCCAAACTTATAATTCGCAATCCTATCGCAGCTCAGCGCGTGGCTGAAAAACTGAATGAATCGCTTAAATTTAGCCAAATCAAGGCGGTGCATCATGGCCGGTAAATACACTCTGATTTATAGCGATCCGCCATGGTCATACCGCGATAAAGCAGCCGACGGAGACCGCGGCGCCGGGTTCAAATATCCGGTTATGAACGTTCTTGACATCTGCCGACTGCCAGTATGGGAGCTCGCCGCAGAAGATTGCCTTCTGGCTATGTGGTGGGTACCGACTCAGCCGGTAGAGGCGCTGAAAGTCATGGAGGCCTGGGGGTTCCGCCTGATGACCATGAAGGGATTCACCTGGCACAAGACGAACAAGCACAAAGGGAACAGTGCGATCGGCATGGGCCATATGACCCGGGCGAACAGCGAAGACTGCCTGTTTGCGGTGCGCGGGAAACTACCGGCCCGCATGGACGCCTCGATCTGCCAGCACGTCACTGCGCCGCGCCTGGAGAACTCGCGCAAACCAGACGTTATCCGCGAGAAACTGGTGCAGCTGCTTGGCGATGTCCCGCGCATTGAGCTCTTTGCCCGCCAGTCGTCCCACGGTTTCGACGTGTGGGGTAACCAGTGCACGGCGCCAGCGGTTGAGTTGCTGCCAGGCTGCGCCGTGCCGGTAGTGAAGACGGAGGCCGCATGAACATTGCCGAAGAGGCCTCGCTGATACGACAACTAGAAGAGGCGCGCGCCATTATCAACCAGAGGAATGGTGAGATCCTTCACCTGCAGCGAGAAGCGGAGCGCTACCGTGAACAGCGGGATTCTGCAAACGCGATGGTTAAGTTCCTGCGCGGACTCTTTGAGAATTCTTCGCAGGCGACACAATGAGCCGCCTCCGGGCGGACTATTGTTCATTCATCCACTTTTCAAATGCAGACGGGGAGAACGGCACAAGGTCGTAATGCTCCCCGTTTATCCATGCATCAACCATATTTGCCCACTGCTGCAGCATGTAGGCCCGCTGCCGGGAATACTCGGCCTTGTTGTAAACCGCCCTCACGCCCTTCTGTTCATGCGCCAGCGCCTTCTCTATCCAGTCTGACGGGAATCCCGCTTCATGCAAAAGCGTGCTCGCTGTACGCCGCAGGTCGTGCACCGTGAGAGGTTGCAGGCTCTCCCCGGCATCCGCTGCCGCAGCAACCGCGCGATCGATGACTGAGTTCAGAGCGGCATTGGATAGCGGCTTACTGGTGCTGTAGCGACCTGGCAACAGATAATCACTCCCGCCGGCGCACATCTGCAGGCCTATCATCAGATCCTGCGCCTGAGGCGGCAGGTAGATGACGTGCGACCGGCTCCCCTTCATCCTGTCAGATGGGATCGTCCAGGTTCCTTTGCTGAAATCCACCTCTTTCCACGTCGCCATGATGAACTCGGTTTTGCGCACCATCGTGATCAGGATGAGCTTCACAGCCAGTTTTAAGGTTGGCAACGTGCTGACGGTGTCGAGCGACCTGAACAGCACGCCGATTTCTTCCGGCTGCAGGCAACGGTCACGCGGTTTAAACATGGCGATCGCTGAAGGTTTGATATCTGCGGCCGGGTTGAATAACCCGTGCCCGCGGTCATTGGCATACCGGTAAACGCTGCTGATGATTTCACGCGCCTGCACCGCCGTCGCACGTCCGCCGCGCTCGACTATGCGATCGCAAAGATCACGCACCATAGGGGTCGTTATCTCGGACATCATTTTGTTTCCGAGAACAGGCAAAATATCCCGGTCGATTACTGATTGTTTCATAGCCCGCGTGCTGTCAGCCAGGACCGCATGTTTCATGTAGGCGTCGGTATGTACCGTAAATGTTTCGGCGCCGCGGATCCGCTTGATACCGTCACGCTTCGCTGCAGCCGGCGACTGGCCTGCGTTCAGCAGTTTTTTAGCGGCTATCAGCTCATCCCTGGCTTCAGCCAGTGTGATACCGTCACGACCATACTGACCGATAACCAGCGTCTCCCGGCGGCCGTTAATGCGGTAATCGTAACGAAACGAGATAGTGCCTGAGATCAGCACGGCTACATACAGACCGTCGCGATCTGAGACCTTGTACATTTTGCCCTGCGGTTTCAGGTTTTTTAGTTTGGTATCGGTAAGCACATTTCACCCGTGATGCATCATTTTTTCTGACGGTACGAGAGTATACCGTAATGGTAATACCGTCAGGTATACCGTCAAAAAATGTGAGATAGAGTGAATTGATATGGTGTGATATAAAGAAAAACCCTCTGTAAAAACAGAGGGTTGCTTTTCAATTTGAGTAGATATGATTAGCTATAAGGTAGCCGTTAATCATTCCCACTCAATCGTTGCTGGCGGCTTGCCGCTGATGTCATACACCACGCGGGAGATACCGTTCACTTCATTGATGATACGGTTGGAGACGCGGCCGAGGAAATCATACGGCAGGTGCGCCCAGTGCGCGGTCATAAAGTCGATGGTTTCCACCGCACGCAGGGAAACCACCCAGTCGTATTTACGGCCAT
>ERZ773113.1007-NODE-1007-length-14501-cov-30.401495_pt1 | contig 14501 bp, 14 predicted proteins | sample MGYA00580565_ERZ773113 | MGnify/ENA primary metagenome ERZ773113 (study PRJEB29015, sample SAMEA2737827) | human gut metagenome | biome: human gut; feature: human-associated habitat; material: faeces | place: China | collected 2012 ...
CGGCCCATAGGGCCGGTCCATCTTAAGAACCCTCCCTCATAACGCTGACTTTATACTCATCGCCCGAGAGGGCGATACCACAGCCCTCCGGCCGAAGGCCGGTCTAACTTAAGAACCTTTTTTATCATACACAGGAGGAATACCATGGAATTACTGGCACCGGCAGGATCGCCGGAACATTTGAGAGCAGCCCTGGATGCAGGGGCTGATGCGGTCTATCTGGGCGGCAAACTTTTCAGCGCCCGCCGGTTTGCCGGTAATTTTTCCAATGAGGAGCTTAAGGAGGCGGTACGGGAGGCCCATCTCCATGGGGCCTGTGTCTATGTGACGCTGAATACCCTCATTGGCGATGTGGAAATGAATGATTTACGGGACTATCTTTCTTTCCTCGATACCATCAAGCTGGACGGGCTCCTGGTGCAGGATCTGGGAGTGGCGGCCCTGGCCCGCAGGCTGGCGCCTTCCATTCCTCTCCATGCTTCCACCCAGATGACGATTTCAAATCTGGATGGCGCCCTGTTCATGAAGTCCCTGGGATTCCAGAGGGTGGTGCTGTCCCGGGAGCTGTCCCTTCCGGAAATTAAAAACATTGTGGAAAAATCGGGCGTGGAAATCGAAGTTTTTGTCCATGGGGCGCTGTGCGTGTGCTATTCCGGCCAGTGCCTCATGAGCTCCTTTATGGGCGGCCGCAGCGGCAACCGCGGTGCCTGCGCCCAGCCCTGCCGCATGCCTTACCATCTGGTGGATGAAAAGGGTCAGGTGCTGAACCATAGGGGAAATTATATTTTAAGCCTGAAGGATATGCTGGGCATGGAGCGGATTTCCGATTTCCTCTCCGCCGGCGTATCGTCCCTCAAGGTGGAAGGCCGTATGAAGAGCGTGGAGTATGTGTATAACACCGTATCCGCTTACCGCCGGGCCATTGATGAGGCGGAGCGCGGGAGAAAGATGGATACGGTGCCTCTGGTGAATATATTGAAAGAGGAGTTCAACCGCGGCTATGCGTCTTCCTATCTGGATGACCATATCGGCAGTCATATGATGACAGCACTGGCGCCGGGCAACCACGGCGTGGATGCCGGAAAGGCGGAGTCTGTCAAAGGCAGCTTTTTCAGCTTCCGCAGCGGGGGAGACTTTTCCCGGGCTGTGGGGGTTTCCTATGAAACGAACCACCAGACCATGGCCTTTGTGCCGGTGAAAGATGTACGGCGGGAAGGGGAGGGCCGTTTCTCCGTCCGCTTTACGGAAAGACCGAGGGATGGGGGCCAGGTGTACTTTGTGGTGGAAGGGGAAAAGCACTCCACCGCCATGAAGGATGTGAAGGGAAAGATACCTCTGTCCCTTTCCTTTAAAGCGGTTCCCGGCGAGCCCCTTGTCCTTACTGCATGGGACCAGGAGGACCACAAGGTGAGCCTTTCGTCTGACTATATTGCGGAAAAGGCCAATTCCCGGGTGACTGCGGAAGAGGACATAGAAAAGCAGCTGGGCCGTCTGGGAAATACCTGGTTCACTCTGAAAGAAGCGTTTATTAGGAATAAGGGATGCATGGTGCCGAAGAGCCTTTTGAACCATATGAGGCAGGAGGCGGTGGAAAAACTGTCCGTCCTGCGGGAAAAGGACCATGAAAGGGACATCCCAAAGCAAGGGAAGGTTACCTTTTCTCCCCTTATTTCTGCGCCCCTTCCCGAGGAAAAGCCCCATGCAGTGCTGCGCACCGTTTCCCTGGACCAGGTGGAGGAAGGGCTGGCCCTGGGTGTTTCCCATTTCATCTTCGGCGGAGAAACATACGACCATTCCTCTGTGAGGGTAGAGGAATATAAAAAAGCCCTGTCCCTGGTAAAGGAAAAGGGCGGCATCATGATTTTTGCCCTGCCCAGGGTGGTGCGGGAGAAGAACAGGGAGAAGGAAGACCGTATGCTGACCCGTCTGGCCGCCCTTTCTCCCGACGCCATGATGGCGGAGTATCCCGGTGTTCTGAAGGTCTGGCAGGAAGAGGGATGGACGATTCCTCTTCTGGCAGGTACTTCCTTTAACCTTTTCAACGGGGAAGCGGTGAAAGAAATCGAAGGCTTTGGCATGAAGGGCGCCATGGTGTCGGAGGAGGCCACCATGCCACAGATCCGGGACATGGTGAAAATGGCGTCCATCCCTCTGTCTGCCCTTGTATATGGCCGGACGGAAATGATGGTTTCCGAGTACTGCGTCATTAACAGCGTTATGGGGGACAAAGACAAGAACCACTGCCCTCAGTACTGCAGGAAAGGCTCCTATTTCCTGGAAGACGGAAAGGGAGGCCGGTTCCCTGTGAAGACCGATGAATGGTGCCATATGCATATCTTAAATTCCCATGTACTGGATATGGCGCCCTATTTGAATGAATTAAAGCGCACAGGCCTTACCGGCTTCGTGCTGGATATGAGAGCGGAAAAAGACCAGGCCCCTGTGATTTCCGAATATATGGATATCCTTGGCGGCGTAAGACAAGCACCCTCTCCCTCTTCCCAAAAGGAGAAGGAAGTCACCCGAGGGCACTTTTTCAGAGGAGTATTATAAATGGAAAAAGACATACTGGAAATACTGGAATTTGATAAAATCAGGGACAGGCTTGCCGAGCTGGCACCATCGGTGCTGTCGAAGAAAAGGGCCCTTTCGCTCACTCCCTCCTATGTGCCGGAAGTGGTGGAGAAAAGCCTGCAGGAAACAGACGAAGCATCGGTGCTTCTGGAAAAGGAAATCACCACGCCCCTGGGGGAAACCCATGATATTCCGGGCCTTTTGAAGAAAGCAGAAAAGGGCAGCATTCTCACGGCAAGAGAGTTCCTCGATCTGGCCAATTCCCTGGACACCTATAAGAAAATGCATCACTATTTCGAAGGAGAGCGCCATCTGCAGTATCCGGCGCTGGAAGAAATTTCCTCCCTTATCGTGCCCCAGGAAAGCCTGATTTCCCATATTTACCGGGTCTTTGACGAGCACGGAGAGGTGAAGGACCAGGCCTCCTTGAAACTGTACCGCATCCGCACCCAGAAGGAAACGGTGAAGTCAAGAATCCGCCGTTCCTTCCAGCATATCCTTCAGGATAAGGACATGGCGCCCTACCTGCAGGATGCCATTATCACCCAGAGAAACGGCCGCTACGTGGTGCCGGTGAAGGAAGAATACCGCTATAAATTCAGCGGCATCGTCCACGACCGCTCCTCCACAGGCCAGACCCTTTTCATGGAACCTATGGCTTCCGTGGAACTGAACAACGATCTGGCGGAAATGACGGCGGCGGAAAAGCAGGAAATCCAGGACATCCTGCAGAACCTGACAGACGAGGTGAAGAAGACGGTGGAAGTGACGGAAAATAACTGCCGCCTGGCTACGGATATGGAATTCATCTTCGCCAGGGCCAGACTGGCTCTTTCCATGAAAGCCGTCAAGGCCCGCCACTCCGAAGGAGTGCTGGACCTTCGTAAGGCCCGCCATCCTTTAATCCCTGATGATAAGGTGGTGCCTGTGTCCATGACCCTGGGCAAAACATTCCGCATCCTCGTCATCACAGGCTCCAACGCCGGCGGCAAAACCATTGCCATCAAGACCGCGGGACTTCTATCCCTCATGAACCAGGCGGGCCTCTTCATTCCGGCGGAAGAAGGGTCCATGCTCCCCGTGTATGAACATATCTATGCCATCATCGGCGATGAACAGAGCATCCAGGATAACCTCTCCACCTTTTCCAGCTACATTACACAGCTCGTTTCCTTCCTTCCATCGGCAGGACCAAAGGATCTGGTGCTGCTGGACGAACTGGGCTCCGGCACGGATCCTGTGGAAGGCGCTGCCCTGGCCCAGTCCGTTACGGAATACCTCCAGATGGAAGGGGCACCGGCCATCATTACCTCCCATTTCAGTGAAATGAAGAAACTGGCCTATGAAACGAAGGGAATCGAAAACGCTTTCGTGGAATTCGACGAAAAGACCCTGGCTCCCACCTACCGCCTCATTATCGGGGTTGCAGGAAACAGCAACGCCTTCAACATCTGCCGCCGTTTCGGCATGCCCGATATGATTCTGGGAAGGGCCATCCAGCTCAAAAACGAATCGCCCCTCCATAACATGGAAGAAGTCATGGAACGCCTCAACCAGCAGAGCCGGGACCTGAACAAAGAAAAGGACCGGGTGGACAAAACCCTGCATCAGGCGGAAGAACTGAAAAACTCCTTGGAAGACGCCAGAGACGAATTTTACCGGCGGAAAGATTCCATCCTTGAAAAGGCAAGAGAAGAAGCGGAAAATATGAAACGGGACCTCCGGGTGCAGTCGGAAACCATTATCAAAGATTTGAAGAAAAACGCCGCCGCTTTGAATAAAAACAAACTGGGTGACAAGATTTCCGACATCCGCGGCCGGATCGACGGCCTTGCTGTGCCGGGCAGAGAAAACAGGAGAGACCCCCTTCCCCAAGACAAGATCCGGAAGGGGACCTACGTGTACATCGACACCATAGACAGCGAAGGCACCATTGTTTCCGTCAGCAGAAACCAGATATCTGTCCAGTGCGGCCTCATCCAGGTCAAAGTCACCCCGGACCACCTCTTCAAAGCCAAAAAGCCAAAGAAACAGGAAAAAATCCTGCCCTATGCCCATAAAAAGACAATGACCCGCTCCGTGGCCCAGGTGCATACAGAACTGAATATTATAGGGAAAACAGTGGACGAAGCCATCCCCGAAGTAGACCGCTTCCTCAACGACTGCTTCATGGCCGGCATCTCCCCGGTGCGCATCATCCACGGCAAAGGCACCGGAAGCCTTCGAAGAGGCGTGCAGGACTACCTCAGAACATTAAACTTCGTCACCGACTTCCACGAAGCTGACCCCACCAACGGAGGCGCCGGCGTGACGGAAGTGTACTTCTGAGAGTTTGGACAAGCCCCTTTTGGGGATTGAGGGTTCAAGCGCCTTTCGGTGCCCGGGTTCAAAAGGTCCAAAGGGGACGCATCTAAATTATAGAAGGCACCAGATTATTATATAAAACCTTTATAAATGGGCTCTCGTCTGTGGAAAAAGCGTATAACCGCCAGGGCGGTTGTACGCTTTTTCCATAAGAGACGGCCTTTTAGTTTTTTAGGCCGCTCACTATGTCCAATGGACTCCGTGATCTTCGCCAAAAGCAGATGCTGTTGCAGTTTTCCATGACCCTTTTCTGCATCCACGGTAATTACGAAATGCGGCCCACCCGGGTGATGCAGGTGGATGGATGAGGCGGCAGGATAAATAGGAAAGCTTATCGTCTGAAAGACTGGCACGGTGGCAGGGTGTACGTGGAGTCCGCTTTTCTGTCCATACTTTTCGCCAGAGACGGGGAGGTCAATGACCTGGATGGCACGGAAACCTTGGTCATTGGAGGCGCCTACAGCCCCGATAAGCCCATGCGTCTTGCCCGGGGCTGGCCCTGGTTTCCAGATAAGCAGCTGGACGGAAGGATCCGGAAACGGGTGGAGCAGGTCATAAAAGAAAGGCAGGAGAAAGTGGATGCTCTGCTGACCCATACCATCCCCGCCCGTTAGATTTCATATCTCCATCTTCGCCCCTGGTTGGGAAGCGATAATCATCGGACTACCACATTTTTTAAAAAATTTTTCTAAGCGGGGGTCTAGAAATGGAACTTTCAACGATATTAATAATAGAGGGATGAAAAGACCTCATGAGATGATGAATCTGATTTCCAAACGGCCATCCTCCATATCCGCGGTAAGGAGAAGGGCAGGGGAGAGAAGAGACATCAGGGAATTCCACTTTTCATCCTTTTGCTTCTGACAGCCCGGCCGGGAAAACAGAAGAAAGTAGGAAAACAGAAGACAGAAAAGCAATAAGGAAGAGCGATCGCAGGACTTTCCTCTCTCTGACGACATGATCCGAGCAACACCCACGGAAGTGGGAGGGCCAAGGCGCGGACGCCTGATTCATTGGTTGAACTTACCTGGATACTCCCCTGATAGGCTTTTCTGCCTTTTTATTGCCTGATTTCATTTGGTTTCAAAAACTTGTCAAGTCCGCTGTTTTATTTTTTAGCGCCCATTTGCTCCGATTTTATCGGAGCTTTTTAGTTTGTTAAAGAAATTGAATGCTTTTATCCTTTCAAGATGCAGGAAAGAGTGAAAACATAGTTTCGGATTTTGTGAAAGAGTAAAATTAATCCTTCAGGAAGCTCGAAGCGACTTTTATGAGTAAAAAATGAGAAAAATACGACCATAAGTCGAAAAAAGCCATGCTATAGTATGGCCAGCCGGTAAATACATACCGGAGCGCGCTTCGGAGAAAGTAGATTTCTCATGAAAATTGCATATGAACACGACTATATTGATTCTCTTGTTTTGAAAGCACGGCAGGGCGATGACAGGGCGAAGGAGGATTTGTGCAAATGCTTTCGCCCGCTGGTGTACAAGCTTTCGAAAACGGCCTATGAGACCATTGAGTACGAAGACATAGCCCAGACTCTTTGGCTTGTATTTCTGGAGAAACTTCCTCTCTATGATGCAGGAAGGGGGCTTCCTTTCCCTGCCTATATGAAGAGACATCTCACCTATGCCGCCTTGAATTACATGCGGCAGCATGAAATGCTCCTGAAGCACAGCGGCATCAAAGATGGGGAAACGAAGGAGCTTCTCCTTTCCGGGGAAATCCGGCTGGATGGGGTTCGGCAGAACTGGTATGAAATAGGGGAGCCGTCCCTTTCGGAAAAGGAAGTGAACGCACTGATTCACGGATTCCATCTCACAAAGAGGCAGGAGGAGGTGCTACGCCTCCGCATGGAGGGATACTCCTGGCTTACCATCGGTGAAATTTGTCACATTTCCTATAAGAATGTGTACAAGCACAAACGGAAAATCCAGGCCCTGGCCAGAAATGATGAAAATTTCAAAAAATATTTTGCCTGAGGGGGTCTAGAAAAGGAAGTTACCCCGATTGTAGTACCAGAAGGGAGAAATGAGAGACAGAACAACCCCGGCGGCCGAGGGGTTGAAAAATCTGTAAGTGGTTCCCTTCGGAAAGGGGAGCGAAATGAAAACGCTCAATCTTGTATTCAGAACATCCGGTAAGTCCACAATGACTGTCACTTTGACCAATCCCAAGGACAGCCTCACCAGGGAAGAAGTGAATGCGGCAGCGGCCAAACTGATTCCCATTCTTATCACCCGCAGCGGGGCGGAAGTGACGGAGCTTGAAAAAGCCACCATTTCTACCACCACCACGGAAGAGTTGGCATAAGGAGGTGATCTATCATGGCTGCAACAAAAAACATGACTGATATCAAGCTGCAGGTCATCGTTGAAAACGGTACCACCGCAAGCGGCAAGAAAGCCACTAAAAACATTTCCTTCAACCAGATCAAGCTCAGCGCCACAGACGACGAGCTCCTGGATGCAGGAAAAGCAGTGGCAGGTCTGCTCGCCACCAGCCTCGCCGGCATGCGTCTGGTCAATACCTATGACCTTACCGATGCAGGATGAGACATGAAAAAATCCCCGCTCCCCATGGGCGGGGATTTTTTTATGTCTGCAGGAAATAAGGCTGATTAGATTCACATCATTTTATATATTACAAAAGAGTAGGTAAATGAAAGAGAAACGATAAAAACAAGAGCAAAGTAATAAATATCGAAATGAATCTGCCATTTTATCAGGATATTATAAATTCTTATATTTATTAATAAAAAACTTTCATAGTTATTCACACCAGAACAATCCTTCTTTTTCGAAACTGTGAATAACTGTATATTTAACCATTTTGATTAACTCTAAAAGAATATTCTCCATTTCCTATGTTTCAAAGAAATTTTTCCAAACTGGCAGTATATAGCGGTTTGCAGCGTAATGGATAATGCCAGCTAATGAAAAAACTGCAAGTTCCGATAATTTCAGCGGAAATAAAACTAGAAAGCCTCCATGCGGTAAATGAAAAATTATACAAAACTCACGCATAATATTAGAGAGTTCTATACCCCCGATACCGTGATATATACCCTATAAATACAGTATATTTGACAGTTGTACCTTGCGCTTGGTCCTTTACATTTTTTTACAAATCAAGTATGCTATTGTTAACGAATAAAGCCACTGTATTATATGGGGATATTAATACAGACTTTATCACTTTCGGATAAGGAATATTTCCACTTTCAGGGAAGTTTGGGTATATGGTGCCCTCCTCCAGCGCGGCTGTTTTTCCTGCAGTATACACTGTGCTTTGCCTGAAATGAAATATTTTCGAACAGGCGTTACAGTTTTCCTCTCGGTAGAAAGGAATCGGGTCGACGAGGGAAGGGAGTCCCTCACAATAGGAGGAGCAGGAATGATATGCGTAGTTGTCAGGAAAGTGAGATGGTTTATCAAAAAAAGCAATGACATGATGAATAGGGGGGGACTTGTTCGATTTTATCATCATTGTTTATTTTTTAAGAGGGCTAAATAATGAATAATAATATCAGAAAACTGCGATGTGTCATTCCGGACCGCACCGCAGGCAAATATCCAAGGTTACTTTCTTTATTTGACAATAATGAGGCCATGACACCAGAGTATAGCTCCATGACAACCTTTTTGAACCATCTCATCGGTGACATGGAATCACAGGGAATTTCAGTGGAGCGTTTTTCTTTGTTCAATACAAGCCGCGGCATTGCTTATAAATTCTCGGATGGCCTCCTTCTGGTGCCCGTTCCTGTATACCAGAAAGGCGGAACAGGACTCTTTTCTTTCCATGATATTGAATCCGTTTTCAAAGACGTGGATGGCTGCGGCACCATCCAGCTCTATCAGCTGCAGGGGCAGAAGAAGCCTATGCTGATTCACACCGCCTGTAGCAGGGACGCTATTATGAAGCGGCTTGACTGTGCACTTGAAATTGCAGGCAACAGAAGCCCCGTGCATGCATGGGTTTATAATCCTGATGTGCAGGCCATGACAGATCGTCTTTCCACGGAAACCTATGGAGAGCCTCTTTGTGTATATTCCCCGGAAGCGGAAATTTCAGCAGAGGATATAGCCCGTAACCTTTCTGGAAAACCAAAGGCAGAACAGGCCAGAATCCTTGCAAATGTAATCCAGTCTCTGGGGTGGAATGCGCTGCAGTCTGATGAACGGAAACAATTTGTTCGTATGGTTGTGGATAAGGCCTTCCATGTGACAGCTGCGGCGGACATGGCAGCTATCGCATCACAGATTGATGAGGACTCTGCAGGAGATAAGAAAGAGGCTGAAAAGAGTTCCCATTCGCCAGAGCAGAAGAACGTATCTCTGCCGGAGTGGGAGAATCGGCTTATTTGGCAGCGGGATACAGAGACAGGACGGTCCTGCTCTCTTGAAAAAGCACGGGACTCTATGGAAAGGGATGATAGTGCATTTCGTTCCTGTTGGAGAAACATTATCTCCTACTTGAAGGGTAATGTGGTTGAAACCACGGAGGATACTTTCATTTCATCTGAGTACCATTATAAGATACCCTTATTCAGAAAAGATACGATTTCATCCGATGACGACGCAGTTTCATCGGATGACAAATAAGGAAGTTATTGAGGCTCTGCCGAAAGGCAGGGCCTTTTTAGCTGTAGAAACAGCTTCTCTTAATACCATGGCGACTACAGTGAAGAGGGGTAATTTTCCGGATGAAAGCAGCCGACGGCTGCTTTACAAGAAAAGGTGGAATGTAAATTTTAGATGTAAAATGAAAGGGGACGCCTTGAAAATGTGGCAGGCGTAGAAACCTGTTCACAGGATGCCAAAGCCCGCTTAAGGGAACGGGAGCTTCTCCTTTGCCGCATGGTGCCGCTGGTGGAAAACAATTTCAACTACTGTGAGCTGGGCCCCCGGAGTACCGGAAAATCCCATCTTTATAAGGAAGTGTCGCCGAACAGTATCCTTGTATCCGGCGGCCAGACCACGGTGGCCAATCTTTTCTATAATATGGCCAGTAAGCAGATAGGCCTGGTGGGCCTGTGGGACTGCGTGGCCTTCGATGAGGTGGCGGGCATCCATTTCAAGGACCACGATGGCATCCAGATCATGAAGGACTATATGGCCTCCGGTTCCTTCTCCCGGGGCAAGGAGGAAAAGTCTGCCTCGGCGTCCATGGTTTTCGTAGGGAATATCAACCAGAGCGTGGAGTCCCTGCTGAAGACGTCCAGCCTTTTTGCCCCCTTCCCTCCGGAAATGGGGGAGGACACAGCCTTTCTGGACCGTATGCACTGCTATGTGCCGGGCTGGGAAATACCCAAATTTCGGCCAGAACATTTCACCGACAGTTACGGCTTCATCACCGACTACCTGGCGGAGGTGATGCGGGAGCTTCGGAAAGTGGAACTGGGCGATGAAATGGACCGGTATTTTCACCTTGGCAGCAACCTGAACCAGCGCGACACTATCGCTGTAAGAAAGATGGTGGACGGCCTCATGAAGCTCATGTATCCCGACGGCCGTTTCACAAAGGATGAAGTGGAGGATATCCTGAAACTATCTCTGGAAATGCGGCGCCGCGTCAAGGAACAGCTGAAGAAAATCGGGGGCATGGAATTCTACGATGTAAATTTCTCTTACATTGACAACGACAGCTTTGAAGAAAAGTACGTCAGCGTGCCGGAGGAGGGGAGCGGCAGCCTCATGCCCGACGGTATAGTAAGCCCCGGACAGGTCTACACCATCGGCACCTCTGCCGACGGCCGTATAGGCTGCTACCGTCTGAAATCCCAGATACTTGAAGGAAACGGGAAATTTGAAAAGACAGGCCTTGGCAGCAGCCACGAAGCCAAAGAAGCGGCCAATACCGCCTTCAACTACCTCAAAGCTAATGGAAAGCGTATCAGCGGTGCCATTTCCACGGACACCAAAAACTTTATCATCAATTACCAGGACCTGAACGGCATAGGCATGACCTGCACCCTGGCCCTGCCCACACTGATTTCCCTTTCCTCCATCGCTTTGGGAAAACCGGTCATCAGCTCCGCCGCCGTCATAGGCGAAATCAGCATAGGCGGCTCCATCACCCGCCCTGAAAACCTGGCGGACATGCTGCAGGTGGCTTTAAACAGCGGCGCCAGAAAAATCATCCTCCCCATTACCAGCGCCGCCGATCTTTCCACGGTACCGCCGGAACTTATAGGCAGTTTCTCCCTGGTGTTTTATAAGACAGCGGAAGACGCGGTGTATAAAGCACTGGGCGTGGAATAGGGGAGTGGAAAGTGTATAAGAAAAAGGCAGTATCGGGAAGGCTGCTTAGTAAATAATGTTTCATTCCTTTCAGCTGCTCTGATGTCATTTTCATTATAGAAGTACCTCCAGATATTGACGGATTAATGTGTCCACATGGAAAAGGGGAGCGTAGGTCATGAGCCGGTTCAGGTCCTTGTCGGGGTGGGATATGTAATTTTTAAGGGCGGCCTGGAAATCCTGAATTTCAAAGGAGCTGCGGCTTCTGATTAGGTCGCAGATGCTTCTTTCCAGGTCGTAAACAGGTATGAGGTGGTTAAAGGAGTTCCTGTATTCCATGCGCCCCAGGGATAGGAGTTCCTAGCGCAAAAGATAGAAATTTATTTATAAGTTTTGCTTGCAATCCGGATGGCAGGCGTTTATAAAATAGATAAAGAAAGACGTCAGAACCTTCGCCCGTTTCGGTGGGGGCTGGCGCCTTTTCTTTTTATTTTATAGAGCTTTTCTATTGCGAAAAAAACGTAGTTTTCATCGGGCCTGATGATTACGCACCGGCGGAGAGGGAATAGCGTAAGGATTAGTATCTTGCAGCTGGCAGCTTTCAGCTAGTTGCTGGGAGTGCCTTACGGCGCGATCGAGACCGGGACCGGGGCGTCTGGCGGCGGACTACCTCACTGTCATTTCGACCGTAACGCAGTGGAGTGGAGAAATCTCACTGCAAATTGGTGCAGGCCGCATTACGGTGGGAGATCTCTCGGCTCAGAGTATCAATGGAGCTCTGATACTTTTTTTCTCATACCGGTTCAGAGCTCCGCTCGAGATGACGTGTGAGGCGGCGCGGCCGGGATCGGGATCGGAACCGGGCTTTCCCTTGAAGCAGTGGAAAAGATGAAGGAGAGCATGGAATAAAAACTGTAAGCTGCATAGATAAAAAGAGCTGTGAGGAAATGTCATTTATTTCTTCACAGCTCTTTTGTGGTCATCCAGGACTAAGGGGCCGGGATGTTTTTTGCATGTCATGCAGTGGCGACTGTCAATTTTAAATCAAGGGCCTGCATTAGTTTGATGAGGGTGTCCAGCTTAGGCGTTGTTTTGAGGGCCTCAATGCGGGCCACGGAGGACTGGGGGATGCCGCAGCGCTCAGCCAGAGCGCGCTGGCTCATTCCAAGTTCCTGTCTCCTTCCAATGATGGAGGAAACGATAGCACTGATTTCTTCGATTTCTTCCATGTTTCTCTTTTCATCTTTGCTGATGGACTTGACATGGTTTTTATAATCTTCCCAGGTTCTCATGACTCTTCCTCCTTTTGGCATCATCGGCCACTTTGCGCAGGTTAAGCATTTCTCAACCGTACCTCCTTTATGTCTTTCAAAAATGTGTCGGGGGAAATATATAAGTCTTTGAGGATAGGAATTAGGTCAATATATTCCTCTTCACTTTCTTTATTATGCCTGTACTTGGCCATGACTACCAGGTAACCATGGTCCCATTCTTTGATGGAAGTATAGCGTTCCAGTGAGTAGGGGGCTTTGAAACGGATCGTGTAGGGACCGTATTTGAATATGGTATAGTTCTTATCGTTACTTAAGTAAGCACATTCCATTTTTGGCACCTCCCTTGGAAACATCGTCTTGATATAGCGTATTTTGTCATAGCCTGCCAGTTCGATATGCCCCGGAACCATAATCTTATCAAATAAAGATGCATCAAAATTTTCCTCATAGAAATTTTCCGGTCTGTCCATTACATTTTTGCTAAAAGCAAACTCCCATTGTCCATTTAATGACTGCATCAAAGGATTTTCTGATTTTTCCATATCTGCATAATCCATATAGTAACAATGGTCGCTGTGTGCGTCCAACTGGTTTACACGGAAAGCCAAAAATGACATATCATAAATTGGACAAAATATGCACAAAATGATAAAATTAATGAACATAAGGATTATATTGGACAGATTTTTAGCCATTTTTGACATACACTTTTTTATATTTCAATACAAGGAGGCACACATGTACACAAATAATGCATATCTCAATCACTCAACGATTGATAGAAAAGATAAATCCAAGCCGCTTGTTGTAACTATGTGTGGAACATATAAGCTATACACACGTCCTAAACTGCCTACCTGGAGACCTCGTGGCAGACTTGATTTTCAGTTGATTTATATTGCTGCCGGAAAAGCCCATTTTCATTTTGGTCGTAATAGTGAAGAAGAAACTATTGTTCATGCCGGACATATGGTTTTATATCGTCCAAAGGAGCCTCAAAAATATGAATATTATGCCGAAGATCAGACAGAAGTCTACTGGGTTCATTTTACAGGCAGCGATGTAACAAATATATTACGCTCTTATGGATTGACCGATGACAAAAAGGTATTTTACTGTGGATCTGGTCCCTCCTATCAGAATCTTTTTCGTGCAATGATAAATGAATTACAGATGTGTAAGGATAGTTATCAGGAAATGCTTGAAATGTATTTAAGACAGATTTTTATAAAACTGCAACGATACTTTAATAACAGCATAAGGATAGATAATCCCGTGCTGCAGAAACTATTGACATGGCTATTGCCTATTTCAATGAACATTACAGTGAATCAATCAGCATTGAAGAATACGCTGAAAAAAATCATGTAAGCACAAGCTGGTTTATACGCAATTTCAAACTTTATGTTGGCTCTACACCAATGCAGTTCATTTTGCAAAAACGCATTTGCAATGCAGAAGCCCTGCTCTTGAATACGGAATATAACATAAACGAAATTGCACAAATTGTTGGCTATGATAATGCTTTATATTTCAGCCGCATGTTCAAAAAGATAAAAGGCATATCTCCCTCAGAATACCGCAAAAATATATAATAAACTGCAACGGACAGAGAATATTTACACACTTTCTGCCCGTTGCAATTTTTGTCTATTTATTTTTTTGTTTTGGCATGTATTATGCTTTTTCGTGTTATACAATGTCGTTGTAAGAAAGGAGATGAACTATTATGAAAATCAAATTTCACAACTTTATTGAAAATTTGCTCAGCTTCTATGAAACTTTCTTCACAAAAGGATATTATCGTTTTTAAATATCATGTCATACTAAAATATCTGCTCATCTGTTAATAAATAACTCCTATCATGAAAATCTAATGTCTTTAAATCTATTGCTATATCTAGCGAATAGATTCGCTTATATTCTGGAATTATTTCATACCGTTTTTTCTTAATTTCTATAAGTTTCGATATCATGCGCAAAGTAAGAACTTAAATCAATACCTGTATTTTATCTAATGTTATTTATGCTGCACGATGCA